>ENA-UOJC01000178-UOJC01000178.1-human-gut-metagenome-genome-assembly--contig:-C104-NODE-178-length-114212-cov-33.853456_pt1 | contig 114212 bp, 92 predicted proteins | sample MGYA00242339_ERZ723886 | MGnify/ENA metagenome assembly ERZ723886 | reverse complement strand
ATGGCTGATTGTTTTACTGTAGAATTATCTAATTCTTATATCGAACTCACGTTAAATTATGGAACAATATCAAAAAAACTGGCAACCTGACATCCTCGGTGACGGATTTCCGTGAGGACATGTATCACACGATGATTGACTGGCTGTCTGAACGGGGCCTGTGACCTCGTGGACGGATAATGTCAACCGGCCAATGGCTTCCCTCATCCTGGAGGGACCATTGGCCGGTTGTCATCTGTGGCCCCACGGGGACACAGACCGGGATATGGGTTGATTAGTCGTTGTCGAAGGAAATCACCTTTGACTGGGAGGGATCGGGCGCGGGAGTGGTCACATTGCCCGAGCCGGATGATGCGGTTGAGGAGGTTGCCGGGGTAGACGGTTCGTTGTGGCGCGATGTGGAGGTGTGGCGTTCACGTCTCATCTCATCCACCATCCGCTTGTCGCGGTTGTAAGCCGGGGTGCTTTCAATCGCCTCGATGGCCTCGTCATCCTCAAGCTGTTCGGGTGAGAGGACGATGTAACGCGAAGCCTCGCGGTCACGTTCGATGTTATCAACCTTCTCAGTCCCGTATATGTCCTTGATGACATCACGGCTGGTATCGGCAGCCTGTATGGGCTTCTCCTGCTGGGGATTCTTCTGGCTTCCTCCCCCGAGGAAAGGATTCTTCTCGGGTTTCTTCTGGCCGATTACGCCGACAGGGGCGGCGGGACGCTGTGAGCCTTTGATGACAAGCTCGAATCCGGCAGCCAGGATGGTGATTTTGATTTTGTTGCCCAAGCTGTCGTCGAAGCAGATTCCATAGATGACATCCACCTCCGGGTCGAGGTTGTTGATGAACGAGGTAAGCTCGTTGGCCTCTCCCATGGCGAACTCCGGGTCGGCGTTGCGCGAGAAGTAGAGGTTGAAGAGGAGTCGCTTCGAGCCGAAGATGTCGCGGTTCTTGAGCAGGGGGGAGTGGAGGGCATCGTTGATGGCCTTGGTGACACGGTGGTCACCCTCGCCGTAACCTGTCGAGATAATGGCCGCGCCGCCATCTTTGAGGGTGGTGTTGACATCCTTGAAGTCGAGGTTCATATACCCCTCCGAGGTTATCAGCTCCGAGATTGAGCGGGCTGCATCGGTCAGGGTGTCGTCGGCCTTGCCGAAGGCGTTCATCCAGTTCAGGTCGGAGTAGATTTCGGTGAGCTGCTCATTGTTGACCACCAGTATGGCGTCGACATACTTGCTCATCTCCTCGGCTCCGTCGAGCGCCTTGAGGATTTTCTTCTGCCCTTCGAAAAGGAAGGGGATGGTGACGATGCCGATGGTCAGCATGCCCTTCTCGTGGGCGATGCGGGCCACCACTGGAGCGGCTCCCGTTCCGGTGCCGCCACCCATTCCGGCGGTGATGAACACCATCTTTGTCTCGTCGTCGAAGAGCTTGGCAATCTCCTCGGCGCTCTCCTCGGCGGCCACGCGGGCCACTTCGGGGTTGTTGCCCGCTCCAAGGCCGTCATTGCCTATGAGCACGCGGGTCGGTACCGGCGAGTTGTTGAGCGCCTGGCGGTCGGTGTTGATGATGACGAATGAGACATGGCTGATGCCCTGCTCATACATGTGGCTGATGGCGTTGTTGCCGCCTCCGCCGACACCGATTACTTTGATTATGTTTTCCTGACGGGCACCCCCGACGAAGTTGGAGGTTTTGTCGATATCTTCGCTTGTCATTGGTTCTGCTTTGCTTTTTGGTTGCTGATGCCTGGGCTAAGCGCAGGCTTTGATCACTGGAAGCTGTCGTCGCCTCCCCATACTCCGGACAGACGGTCCTTGAGTATGCCGAATATGGACGAACGGTGGCCACTGCTGTGGTTGTCCTCGTCCTCCTCTTCGTCGTCGGATTTCTTTTTACGTTTGTTTGTCTTCTCTTTCTTTTTGGACTGGCGGCTGTCGGCCTCATCGTCGTCGTCATATCCGCGACCGATGCGTGAGCCTTCCTCGCCATCCTCATCCTCGTCGCCGTAGATGTCCTCATATGAGCCGTGGCCTCTCATGGCCGGAGTCTCATCCTCGGCGGGAGGGAATTCGATGCACTCCGCTTCGGGAAGCTTGGAGGCTGCCAGCAGCAGGGAGATGACATCAAGGTTTTCGGCGGGATGGATTGCCCCGTCGGAGATGCGTACAGGCCCCTGCACGGAACCCATCCTTACCTTCATTTTCCCCTGCTTGCTCAGGAGGTCGTTGAAGCCGCGCAGGCGTGCGCCGCCACCGACAATCACGATGCCGCCGGGGAGGTCGGCCGCCTTCAGTCCGGCGTATTCTATCTGGGCGAGTATGTTCTGTATGATTTCAGCCGCGCGGGCGTGGACGTAGTTGTTGACCTCGGTGTAGTCGATGCCGTCGGCTCCGGTGCGCCGCAGCCCGTCGGAGATCATGGCGTTGCCTGAGTTGCGCTTGATTTCATCGGCACGTTCCTCGATGTAGTTGAGGGCGGTAAGGTCTATGGTGATGTTGCGCGAACCCATCGGGAGGGTCACCAGATAGACCGGTGCGCCGTTCTTGTAGATTGACACGGTGGTGGTTTCGGCTCCGAAATCGACAAACATGCATCCCAGACGGCGTTCGTCGTCGGTGAGGGCCATCGCCGCCTCTGCCAGCGGGCGGACAATGTAGCCGTTGATGTTCAGGTCGAGACGTTCGCCAAGCACACGGCGGAGCATCCTTTTTATCTGGGGCATGCAGCTTACGGCGGCCATACGGGCACCAAGCTGCTGGCCGTATGAACCGACAGGGTTGTTCTGGGTCTTGTTGTCAACGGTGAAGCGCACCGGCACCACGTCAACCACGTCGCGCGACGAGTCAACCATGGCCTCGGCCTTGGCCTTGAGGTCGGCCACGAGCTGGGCGGTGATTTCCATCTCGGCCGGCAGGGTTGTCGACACCTCGACTATTTTGCTTGACAGCGATTTGCCTCCGAGGCCGACGTATGCCCCCGTGATGGTGGCGTCTTTGAGGCGCGGATAAGCCTCCAGACGTTCGCAGACGCGGCTGATGGCATTGCTGACATCAACATTCTGTATGCAGCCGTATCGGACCGAGTCGATGAGTTTTTCCTCTTCGGCGGCGATGACGTCGACCATCCCCGCTTCGTCGGCCACTGCGACGGCTCCTCTTATCTTGGAGCTGCCGATTTCTATGGCAACTATATATCTTTCTGGCATTTATGATTGGAGTTAAGCGTTTTTGAGTTAAGTGTCACATTCGGGGCTGAGAGAGTCGGTCAATGACTGACGGCGGTGGTGTCGGTGTCCGTGGCCACCAGCATAGAGTTGACATCCTCCTCCTCGATGTCCCCCTCTTGGTCAAAATGTATCGCCGGTTCGGGAATCGACTTGACCCGTCGGGTGGCGACCACCTGTCCGGCCCATTTGACGGATATGGTGTCGTAGTATTCCCACCCCTTGATGGGCATCACCTTGCGGTACATCGTCATCACGCGGGTCAGCTTGTCGGAGATGTCGGCTGTGTCGCCCAGGTTGACCACATGGCCACGAATCAGGGGGACAAGGATGATGTCGCGGGTATGGGGATCGACCATCACCTGGCTCGTTATGGCGTTCCAGGCAGGGTCGGAATGAAGATGCTCCACCAGCGGGATCAGCTTGGCCGGGGATTCGCCGTTGTCGAAATTCCCGGAAATCACCGGTACGTCGAGATGGTAGCGGGCGTTGGCGGTAAGCTTTTTCCCGTCGCGGTTGATGTAATAGGAGTTGCCTTTGAAGTCAAACACCCTGGCCACGGGAATCATTGGTGTGATGGTCAGGCGGATGGTGTTGTCTGGCATCCTCTCGACCATCGCATCCTCGATATTGACCACCCCGGCCAGCTTGTCCTCGATTTTCTGAAGGTTGATGGCTGAGGCGGGTTTGTCGGTGTCGTCGAGTGACCACTCCTTCAGCAGGCGTCTGACTTCAGTCTGGGTCACGAAGTCACGCGACCCGTCATTCTGGAGTATACGGATGTCGAACCCGCGACATTTGTCACGAGCCGACTGCTGGTTGGCCATCACCACGGCCACACCTATGTAGGCGACCAGCAAGAGAGCCATCAGGCAACGTATGACACCTTTCTTAGTCATCTGAGGGTGGGGTCGGAAAGATTATTTCTCAAGTTCCTTGACAAGTTTGGGCACTTCGGCACCGATGTCGCCGGCCCCGGCTGTCAAAAGTATGTCAAAGTTACGGTTTTTTATCGTCGGAATCAAGTCTTTCAACGGAATAAGTGTCTTTTTTTCGACGTTTATCCTGTCGAAGATGATTTGGGAGGTCACTCCGGGGATTGGTTCCTCGCGGGCCGGATAGATGTCGAGCAACACTACCTCGTCGGCAAGCGACAGGGCCTTGGCGAAACCTTCGGCGAAATCGCGGGTGCGGGTGTAGAGGTGGGGCTGGAACGCCACAGTCAGGCGGCGGTCGGGATAGAGGGCCTTGATTGATGAGATGGAGGCCAGAAGCTCGTCGGGATGGTGGGCGTAGTCATCGATTACCACCCGCTCTCCGTGGTCAAGCACCTTCTGGAAGCGGCGTTCCGCGCCACGGAATGTACCGATGGCCTCGCGGGCTTTGGCCGCGTCGAATGAGCCGGAGAGCCAGCAGGCGGCGAGGGCAGCCACGGCGTTCTCGATGTTGATTTCCACGGGGACACCGAGGGAGATATTGCGGATTGTCCCTTCGGGATGAACGAAGTCGAAGGTTATCAACCCATGGCCATGGCGGATGTATGCGGCGTGGAAGTCACCATCGTCGCGGGAGTAGGTGTAGACCCTCACCCCTTCTTGCGGACGGGGTTTGAGTTTCAGACCGGTATGGAGCAACAACGCGCCCCCGGGAGTCACAAGTTCGGTGAACCGGGCGAAGCTTTCGAGATACTCCTCCTCGGTGCCGTATATGTCGAGATGGTCGGGGTCGGTGGAGGTCACCACGGCGATGTAGGGGGTGAGCTGATGGAAAGAGCGGTCAAACTCGTCAGCCTCCACGACTGAATAGGGGCTGGTGGTGGAGAGAAGGAAGTTTGAGTTGTAATTGCGGGCCACACCGCCGAGGAAGGCGTTGCAGCCTGTCCCCTGGGTCTGGAGGATATGGGCGGCCATGGTGGATGTGGTGGTTTTGCCGTGGGTGCCGGAGAAGCAGAGCGACTTCGACGCGCGGGTAATCATCCCCAGCACGACAGCACGCTTCACAACCTCGAACCCGTTGGCACGGAACCATGAGAGTATCCGGTTGTCGTCATGAATGGCCGGGGTGTAGACCACCAGTGTTGTCTCCCGGTCGCGGAAGGGGAGGGGTATGTTGTCGGGGTCGTCAGTGAAGGTGATTTCCACCCCCTCCTGTTCGAGGGCGTGGGTCAGTTCGGAGGGTGTACGGTCATATCCGGCTACTTTGCAGCCTTTGGAGAGGAAGTATCTTTCGAGGGCGGCCATTCCTATGCCACCTGCGCCTGCGAAATAAATGTTGGCTTTCATTGCAAGAACATTTAGCGGTTGATGATATGGAGAAGACAGTCAACGATTTTGTCATCGGCGGCGGGGAGGGCCATCTTGCGGGCATTCTCGGAAATCGCGCGCCTGCGTGACTCGTCATTCAACAAACACAATACTGCCTGTGAAAGTTCAGCGCGGCAATCCTTGTCGAGAATCATCACGGCGGCGTCGCGGGAGGCGAGAGCCTCGGCGTTTTTGCGCTGATGGTCCTCGGCCACGTTGGGGGAGGGGACAAGCACGGAGGGGACGCCCGTGAGCTGTATCTCGCTGATGGTGGATGCTCCGGCCCTGGAGACCATTATGTCGGCTCCCCGGTAGACAAGATCCATCCGGCTCACAAAGGGCATCGCCTGGAACCTTTCCGTGCCCCATTTCTCCATAAGGGGGGCGGCGAATGCCAGACATTCGTCGGCGTAAAGTTTCCCGGTCTGCCAAAGCACCGACGCTCCGGTTTCGAGTATCGGGGTCAGGGCTGAGAACATGGACTCATTGAGGGTGCGGGCACCGAGACTGCCACCCACCACCACTACCAGCGGACGGCTTGTGTCGAATCCGAGAGCCTTGCGGGCCTCCTCGGGTGTGGCCGAAGCGGTGACGATTTCGTGGCGGACGGGATTGCCGGTCTTGGTGATTGACCCGGCGGGGAAGAAACGTTCCATCCCGTCATAGGCCACGCATATCGCCTTGGCCTTTTTCGCGAGCAGTTTGTTGGTCACCCCGGCATAGGAGTTCTGTTCCTGCAACAGGGTCGGGATACCCTTTTTCTGAGCCTCTTTTAGCATCGGCCCGGAAGCGTAGCCTCCGACTCCGACACATGCGTCGGGATTGAACTCCCTGAGGACTTTCTTTGCCAGCCGCATGCTCTTCCATAATTTGAGCAGCACCTTGAAATTGCGCCATGGGCGTTTGCGGTCGAAACCGGCCACCGGCAATCCCACAATCTCATACCCTGCGGCGGGGACGCGCTCCATCTCCATACGGCCAAGCGCCCCGACAAAAAGTATCTCGGTAGAGGGGTCGCGCCGGCGCAGGGCGTTGGCTATCGAAAGGGCGGGAAATATATGTCCTCCGGTGCCTCCACCGGAAATCAGTATTTTCATATAGGTCAAAGTTTTTATAAATCAGTCAGCTGCCGACCGGCCATCATTCCTTGGCCAAGGGATTGGCGGCAATCATACCTGAGGGCAACTCGGCGATTTCCGCACGGATTGCCTGGGTGCTTTCGTCACGTTTGACAGCTGTGCGGCTTACCGACAGCATTATGCCGAAGGCGATGGAGGTTACCAAAATGGATGAGCCTCCTTTGGAAATCAGTGGCAACGGTTGTCCCGAGACGGGGAACACCCCTGTCACAATCGCCATATGGAATAGAGCCTGCAGGACGATGAATACCGCCATACCCATGATGAGCAGCGTCGGCAACGCGCTCCGGCAGTTGGCGGCGATGGCCCCGGCGCGTCCCAACAGGGCGAGGTAGAGGGCCAGCAGGAGGAAGCCTCCGATGAAGCCCCAGTCCTCGACGATGATGGCATAGATATAGTCGGAGAATGCCAGCGGCAGACGGGCGGTCTCGCGGGAGTTGCCGGGCAGCACACCGTGCCAGGAGCCGTTGGCCTGGGCCATGAAGGAATACATCTCCTGACGGTTGAGGGCGGTGATGGGCTGGGCGTATTTGGGTACTGTGTCACCCACACCGAGCCAGCGTTTCACGCGTCCCATCTGGGTAGTCTGGCGGTCGATGGTGGCCTTTTCTCCTTTGAAGTTCTTTCCGGTCTCGGTGATATAAGCTATCTCCTCCTCCGACATCTTGTCGTGGGAAGACTTGTATAAAGCCCCGGCGGCTCCGATGGCTCCGTAGCAGACGAGGACAAGCAGGAATTTCTTAAGCTGGATTCCTCCGATAAGCATCATCGCCATCGAGATACCCATGAGAAGCAGAGTATTGGTGAGTCCCTGGGAAAACAGCAGTCCGCTGGCCAGCAACACGAACGCGGCGCAGTAGACCACTCCGCGAGTGGTCACCCCTCTCTTTTCCTGATTGAAGGCGACGACATAGGCTATCACCAGCACCACGGCGAGTTTCAACAGCTCGGCGGACTGGAGCGCGATGCCGAACAAGGACATGGAGCGTCGCGCACCGTTGATAATCTGCCCTTTGAAAAGGACGTAGACGGCAATCACCAGGGCGAAGCCCACGAACACCGGGGTTATCGGTATGAGCCATTTGAATTTCATACGCGACAATCCCAGGGTCACGCCGAAGCCGAGCAGAAGCATCATGCTGTGACGAATCAGTGGGCCGAACACATTGGATGCCTGCACCTCCCTGGAGGAGGCGCTGTAAAGCTCGACTACCGAAATCGCGAGCAGGGCTATGTAAATCGCCCAGATGTATTTGTCGGCCTTGCGGGGCTGTTCCTCAGCCGACAGAGGGGCGGAAGGTTTGGCTGGTTTTTCCATCGGAGGAGAAATTTATCGGGTATGTCATTTGTTTGCTGCCAGACGGCTGACAGCCTCTTTGAACTGGCGGCCTCGGTCTTCATAGCTCTTGAAGAGGTCGAACGACGCGCAGCAGGGGGAGAGCAGGACGGTGTCACCATCAGTGGCAAGCCTGTGGCATGTAGCAACCGCCTCGTCGAGGGAGCCGGTGGAGATCACCGTGTCGACATGGCCGTTGAAGAAGTCAAGGATTTTCTCGTTGTGAAGCCCCATTGCTACAATCGCCTTCACCTTCTTCTCGACCAGCGGCAGAATCTCGGAGTAATCGTTCCCTTTGTCTTTTCCGCCGAGGATGAGGACGGTGGATTTGGAGTCGGGCATCGATTCGAGCGCGTACCAGCAGGAATTGACGTTGGTGGCCTTGGAGTCGTTGATCCAGCGTACACCGTCAATCGTTCCGGCAGGTTCGAGACGGTGTTCAACCCCCTCGAAGTTGGAGAGGGCGTCGCGCAGGGAGTCCTTGCGGATGTCGAGCAGGCATGCGCTCAATCCGGCGGCCATAGAGTTGAAGAGGTTGTGGAGTCCGTGGAGCGAGAGGTCAGCGCGTGGAATCTCGAAATCCTCCTCGGGGGTGTTGAACACAACCTTCCCATCCTTGTCTACCCATGCGGCTGAGTCCTCGTGGCGGTGTTCGGCGAAGGGATACATCCGTGCCTCGGTCTCGAACTGCTTGAGCTGGGCGGTGATGACGGGGTCATCCTCCCAGAAGATGAAGGCATCGGCCGGGGTCTGGTTCTGGAGGATGCGGAATTTGGCGTTGATGTAGTTCTGCATCTCGAAGCCGTAGCGGTCGAGATGGTCAGGGGTGATATTGAGCAGCACCGCGATATTGGCGCGGAACCGATACATGTTCTCAAGCTGGAATGATGACAACTCTACAACATAGACATCGTGGTCATTCTCAGCCACCTGCCAGGCGAGTGACTTCCCGACATTTCCGGCGAGTCCGACATTCAGTCCGGCTTCGCGGAGGATGTGGTAGATGAGCATCGTGGTAGTGGTCTTGCCGTTCGAACCGGTGATGCAGACCATCTTGGCCGAGGTATGGCGCCCGGCAAGCTCTATTTCAGAGATGACGGGGGTATGTTGTGCAGCGAGTTTCTGGATGAGCGGAGCTGTGGGGGGGATGCCCGGAGATTTCACCACCTCGTCAGCGTTGAGAATCAGGGCCTCGGTGTGGCCTCCCTCCTCATAGGGGATGCCGCGCGAGGTGAGTTCCTCGGCGTAACGGGGAACGATGGTGCCCATGTCGGAGAGAAAGACATCCATTCCGAGTTTCTTGCCGAGGATGGCGGCTCCCACGCCGCTCTCTCCGCCGCCAAGCACAACCAGACGGTGGCCTCCGGCCTCGAGGTCGGGGCTTCCGGGATTCATGTTTTCGTTAGAGATGTATTCCATAATTGCGGTCAGCGGATTTTAAGTGTTACGAATGTGATTACAGCCAGGAAGATGCCGACAATCCAGAAACGGGTCACGATTTTGGATTCGGGGACGGCCTGGAGGGGCTTCTGCAATAGAGCCTCGATGCCCGAGTTCCCGGCTTTCTGGAAGTGGTGGTGGAGCGGTGTCATCTTGAAGATGCGCCGTCCCGTCCCATACTTGCGCTTTGTGTATTTGAAATATCCCACCTGAAGCATCACTGAGAGGTCTTCGACATAGAATATCGCGCAGAGGAGGGGTAGGAGCAGCTCCTTGTGGATAAGAATCGCAAGAACGGCGATGATACCTCCGAGGGTCAGGGAGCCGGTGTCACCCATGAACACCTGTGCCGGGAAGGCATTGTACCAGAGGAAGCCGATGAGCGCCCCGATGAAGGCCGCGCAGAAGACTGACAACTCCTCGCTCCCCGGGATGTACATGATGTTGAGGTAGGAGGAGTAGATGACCGAACCGCCGAGGTAGGCCATCACGGCGAGCGCGACGGCTATGATGGCGGAGCATCCCGCAGCGAGACCGTCAAGGCCGTCGGTGAGGTTTGCCCCGTTGGAGGTGGCGGTGACGATGAAGATGGCGACGAGGATGAACAGCACCCACCCCCCTGTCTGGGCGTGGTTGCCGAGCCATTCGGTGAAGTAGGTGTAATCGAAGTTGTTCTCCTTCACGAAAGGAATGGTGGTCTGGGTGGCCTTGATGTTCTCAGACTCGTAAATCACCTCTTCCACCTCCTGGGAGGTCTCGTTGATGATTTCGTGGTTCTGGCGTATCACCATGTCGGGGGAGGCCATCATTGTCAGGCCGACAATCAGGCCGAGACCCACCTGGCCGATGATTTTGAACTTGCCGCTCATTCCGTCCTTGTTGTGACGGGTCATCTTGAGGTAGTCGTCGGCGAAACCGAGTGCGCCGAGCCAGAGGGTCGAGATTATCATCAGCAGCATGTAGACGTTGCCGATTTTCCCGACAAGCAGGCAGGGGACAATCGTGGCCACGATGATGATGATGCCCCCCATCGTCGGGGTGCCGGTCTTCTTCATCTGCCCTTCGAGTCCGAGGTTACGGACGATTTCACCGACCTGCATCTTCTGCAGGCGGTCGATGATTCTGCGACCGAACACCATCGCTATGAACAGCGACAGGATGAGGGCCGCGCCGGAGCGGAATGTTATGTAGTCCATCAGGCGCGCACCGGGAAATCCGGTGTCTTCAAGCCATTGGAAGAGGTAATACAGCATAGTTGATTACAAGCTAACGCGATACATAAGGGAATTACGGATGCTGACTGGCTTTTGGGGATTATTCGGCGCAGGCGGCGAACACTTCGCGGACAACCTCGGCGTCGTCGAAATGGTGTTTGATGCCACGGATTTCCTGATAATCCTCATGTCCCTTCCCGGCGATGAGGATGACATCACCCTTTCCGGCGAGTTCGGAAGCCTTCACGATTGCCTCGCGGCGGTCGATGACGCTGGAGGAGTTGGCGCGAAGCTCCTCGGTGTCGAGACCGGCCTCCATGTCGTGGAGGATGTCGGCGGGGTTCTCGAAACGGGGATTGTCGGAGGTCAGTATGAGCATGTCGGATAGACGGGCGGCTTCGCGTGCCATGATGGGGCGTTTACCCTTGTCGCGGTTGCCACCGGCTCCGACCACTGTGATGATGCGGCCCTTGGTGCCTACCACCTCGCGGATGGCGGTCAGCACATTGACCACCGCGTCGGGGGTGTGGGCGTAATCGACGATGGCGGTGCAGCCCTTGGGGGAATGGAACGCCTGGAAACGTCCGGCCACAGGAATGAGCTGGCTCATCGCCACAAGCACCTTCTCTACCGGCCATCCGAGCGACACGGATGCTCCGAAGACGGCTGTGAGGTTGTAGGCGTTGAAACGTCCGGTGAAACGCACCTCCACCTCTGTGTCGTTGAGACTCAGGAGTGTGCCGTCAAGACGGGTCTCGATGATTTTGCCACGGAAGTCGGCCATCGAACGGAGGGAGTAGGAGAGTTTCTTTGCCTTGGTGTTCTGGAGCATCACCTCCCCGACCTTGTCGTCGATGTTGGTGAGAGCGAACGCCTCGGCGGGAAGTCCGTCAAAGAAGCTCTTCTTGGCGTTGAGGTAGTTCTGGACGGTCTTGTGGTAGTCGAGATGGTCGCGGGTGAGGTTGGTGAATACCCCTCCGGCGAATGTCAGGCCGGCGATACGGTGCTGGTCGGCGGCGTGGGAGCTTACCTCCATTGCGGCGTATTCACATCCTGCCTCCACCATGCGGGCGAGGAGGGAGTTGATAGTGATGGGGTCAGGTGTGGTCTGTGAGGCGTGGACGGCCTCGGTGTCGACATAGTTGACGACGGTCGAGAGTAGTCCGGCCTTGTGACCCATAAGACGGGCCATCTCATATATGAGGGTGGCGGTGGTTGTCTTGCCGTTTGTTCCGGTCACGCCGACGAGGCGCAGCTTGGAGGAGGGATTGCCATACCAGTTCGAGGCGAGGATTCCCAGGGCGATTGCCGAGTTGGGGACGACAATCAGGGTAGCGTCTTCGGGGTATGTGGCAGGGATTTCCTCCACGACCAGTGCGGCCGGCTTTTTGTCGGCGAGGGTGGGGATGAAAGAGTGGCCGTCGACGGTGACACCGCGTACGGCAACAAACATAGCTCCCTCACCGGCTTTCCTGGAGTCGGAGGTCAGGGAGGTTACATTCTTGTCAAGCTGGCCCTGGATGGAAATGATGTCAAGGCCGTCGATGAGTTGTTCGAGCTTCACTTTATTTCGGATCTATTTTTGTTTTCGTTGTCAGGCCCCCGATGAGTCCGGCAGAGCGGACCTGAAGGGGAGAAGTAGAGAGAGACCCGGAGAGAAGAGTCGGCAGTGACAGAGAGTGAGAGTTACCGGAAAGAGAGGATGAGAAAATGGAGGTGTCACGGGGCGAGTGTCAGTATCACCCTTGTGCCCTGGGCGGCCATGGAGCCTTCGGCGGGATTCTGGGCGCGGACGTAGCCGGAGCCGTTGACAGCCACATTGAATCCTGCGTTTTCAAGGGCCACCACCGCTTCGCGGGCTCCCAGCCCCTTTACCGACGGGATGGTGCCTTTGGGCATCTTGCGTGGGGCGGCGGGATGAACCTCCTGGCTTATCCCTGCGGCTTTGCGGATAGCTTTATGGCGTTCGGGATTATTGGAGCCATAGAGCATGGCGCGGGGATTCCCCCCTCCACCTTCGGCATAGTCGGAAGCGTTGTCGAGCATTCCGCGCGAATACATCTTCAGGGCGATGTTGCGCATCACCTGGCCGGATGTCGAGGCTGCGCCGAACATATTGCGCTTGGGGTAGAAGGTCAGCACCATGCAGGAGTATTTGGGATCGTCGGCGGGAAAGAAGCCGCAGAAGGCCAGACGCTTGCGGGCGGTATTGTACTGGCGGGTCTTCGGATCCACAGAGTAGCATGTGCCTGTCTTTCCGGCCAACGCCACCTTGTCGCTCTTGAGGGAGCGGCCTGTGCCGTGGGCACCCCATACAACCTGCTTGAGCATGTATTGCATCTTGCGGGCGTTCTCCTCGGAGCATATGCGGTCGCGGATGTAGCTCACAGGAATCACCGAGTCGAAATCCTCGGTCACCAGCGAACTTACCAGGCGGGGACGGACATACTTGCCGTTGTTGGCGATGGCGTTATAGATGGAGAGGGTGTAAATCGGGGGAATCTGGGACGCGTAGCCGTAGCACATACGGGAGAGGTCGACGCGTCCCGGTTCGGGGTTGAAGTAGGGAACGCGCTCACCGGCGATACCGGTGTTCATCGGTTCGAGGAATCCGATGGAGCGCAGTCTCTCGACGAATCCCTTGGGATTCTTGTCATAGCCACGGGTGATGATGCGGGCCATGCCGATGTTGGATGACTGCTCGATGACCTCGCGCACTCTCAGCGAACCGTTGTAGTGGGAGTCGGTGATGGGGCGTCCGCCGGCATATGCCCAGCTTGCCCCGATGGGTATCACCTCTTCGAGGTTGTCCACGAGACCATCCTCAAGGGCTATCATCATCGAAATCGGTTTCACGACCGAGCCGGGCTCGAATCCGACCACGGCGTAGTTGAGGGCCTCGATGTAGTCTGTGCCGTCGGCGTTGCGCTCAAGGTTGGAAATCGCCTTGATGTCGCCTGTGGAGACCTCCATCAGAATGGCGCAGCCCCAGTCGGCGGAACAGGAGTCGAGGACGCGGTTAAGCTCGTTCTCCACGATGTCCTGGAGATTGATGTCGATGGTGGTGCGGATGGAGTAGCCGGGTGTGGGAGGGATGTCTGTCCAATTTACGATGTTCTTGGTCAGGGGAATCTTCTTGGCGATGCCTGGCACACCGTAAAGAAGGGAGTCGAGGGCTTTCTCCAGGCCGGAAATGCCATGGATTTCCTTGCACTCGCGGGTCTGGCCGACACCTCCGATTGAGCGTCGCGCCATGTCGCCGTATGGATTCTTGCGTTTCAGCACCGACTCCACAGTCATTCCGTTGCGGTTGGGGTTGGGGATGCAGAAGAATGGGAAGGTCTTCAGCTTCTGGAGGTCGGCGTAAGAGATGTTGTTGATGATGGGGAATGAACGGGGACGTTTGGACGCGTCTGTGTTGAGCGGTTTCTGCAGGTAAGTGAACCACTCGTCACGGTTGCGGCGGGGGAAATGGAGCGCCAGGGAGTCGGCGATGGAGTCGAGGGCCACCTGGTAGCGGCTCTCCATGAAACGTTCGGCCCGGAAATCTATGCGGACTGTGTAGTAGCGCAGGTTGGTGGCGAGAATCGAACCGTCGTCTGACAGAATCTCACCGCGTTCGGGGAGGATGGTGTCTACGCGCTGCATCTCGCGCATCGCCTTGGCATTCCAGTCGTCGGCGTGGATGACTGTGGTCGAGAACAGCTTGTAGGATATCGACCCTGCGAACAAGAGGATAAGCAGGGTGATGAGTCCGTAGCGGAACAGTATGTGGTTTTGGTTGTTCTTCGCGGCCATAAGCAATGGATGGAGTTTGAGAGGTGATGAAATCAGTCAGAGACAGAGAGTCTGAAAGGGGGACGTTCCTGGACGGTCAGCCCCAGCCGGAGGGAGTCGACTTTCTGTTGCATCTTCGACTCGCGGATGCGGCTCATGTATGACGATTTCTCGCGGATGCGCTCGGTCTTGGCAACCTCCAGTTCACGTTCCAGACGCTGGATGGTCTCCATCTGGGTCTGGCAGGTGTAACGGTTCGTGATGTATATCATCAGCATCGCCACAACTCCGAGTACCGGGAGCCAATGCCTCCGGAAGAAATCCATGGATAGAATCCGGCCATGGAGCGCACGGAGCATCAGGGAATCGACGCGGTAGCTGGGGCGGTCGGTTTCCTGTGAATCTTGTGGCATTTGTGCGCGGAATGTGGGCATATTCGTTGTGGTGTAATTGAGTCGGTTGTTTTTTCAATCAGCAGAGAGTGTCGGAAATCATTCGTCGAGCTTGACGGCGACCCTGAGTTTGGCCGAGCGTGACCTTGGGTTGCGCTCCATCTCCTCCTCGTCGGGGACAATCGGTTTCGAGGTGAGACATTTCAGGGGGCATATGGCCTTCCCGAAGAAATCCTTCTCCATCTTTCCTTCGAGGTTGCCGGTCTTCATGAAGTTCTTGACCAGGCGGTCTTCGAGGGAATGGTAAGTGATGACTGCCAGACGACCTCCGGGCTTGAGCACGGCAAGTGCCTGGGTGAGCAGTTCGCGCAGAGCCTCAATCTCGTCGTTGACGACGATTCTCAGGGCCTGGAAAACCTGGGCAAGCTCTTTCTTCTCCTGCCTGGGGCTGATGAACGGTTTGATTACGTCGAGCAGCCTCTCGACCGTATCGACCGGGGCTTCGCGACGGGCTGAGACTATCGCTTTGGCGATTTTCCTTGCCTGGCGCAGTTCGCCGTAGAGATGGAAGATGTCGGCCAGCTCCTCTTCGGATGCCTCCTGCAACAGTGTGGCCGCCGAGCGGGGGGCGTTGCGGTTCATCCTCATGTCGAGAGGGCCTTCCCATCTGAACGAGAATCCCCGCGAAGGGTCATCGAAATGGTGGAACGAGACCCCGAGGTCGGCAAGAATGCCGTCTACGGAGTCCGCGCCGTAGAAGCGCAGGAAGTTGCGCAGGAAACGGAAGTTGCCAAGCACGGCGGTGAATGCCGGGTTGCCGGCGAAGTCGGGGTCGGAGGCGGCGCGGTCTATCGCGGCACGGTCCTGGTCGAAGCTCAGCAGCCGCCCGCCTTTCGACCCGTCGAGTCGGGCGAGGATTGCGCGGGAATGACCTCCACCTCCAAGGGTGCAGTCGACATACACCCCTTCGGGGCGCAAATCAAGAGCGTCGAGAGACTGGCCGAGCAGGGCCGGCACATGGTATGGCTGGGATGTGGTCATTGCTGCTTCCATTTCGACCGTAAAATTACAAAAAAAGTTCCTAAGAATTTACAACTGCAAATAGAAAAATGCCTGAGAATCGGGAAAAAGTTATCAACATGACCACGCCCGAGGGTGCGGGTTTTCAGGAACGGGGTAAAATCAATCCGCGGCTGTTTGTGTTTGTAAACAGTCGCGGATTGAAAATGTTTTATGGGTTTTATGATTCCGGGAGGAATGTGTGATGACTAACAACGTTCGTCGATAAATTCTTAATCTTAAAATGCTATCGAAGCGTGAATGTTAAGAGCTTGGGCGGCAAATTTAGGCCTTGCTCCTGAGAAATCGGTCATTCCTCGCCGAGAAGCTGCAGCGCGGCGGTGAAAGGTGACAAACGGTTGGACAGTACGAGCCGTTCGGCGTTGGAGAGGGCAGCCGCGCGGTCGGGGTCGTCGTAGAACCTGCGGCGCAACTCGGAGTCGATGGTCTCATACATCCAATAGCGGGCCTGTTCGCGCCTTTGCCTTTCAAAGAAACCGTTGTCGGTTATGAACTTGAAGTAACGGTCAATCATCTCCCATACCTCGTCAATGCCGATTTCGTAGTAGCCGGAATAACACAACACCTCCGGTTGCCATCCCGACGGGGGAGCGGGGAGAAGCTGCAGGGCGGACTTGAACTGAGCCTGGGCAAGGCGTGCTCGGTCTATGTTGTCTCCGTCCGCTTTGTTTATGACGATGCCGTCGGCCATCTCCATGATACCCCTCTTGATTCCCTGAAGCTCGTCTCCGGCTCCGGCAATCTGGATAAGCATGAAGAAATCCACCATCGAATGGACTGCTGTCTCGCTCTGGCCAACGCCGACAGTCTCAACGAACACATTATTATATCCGGCGGCTTCACAGAGGATGATGGTCTCGCGAGTCTTGCGGGCAACTCCACCGAGACTTCCCGCCGAGGGTGAAGGCCGGATGAACGCGTCAGGGTGCTGGGAGAGTTTTTCCATACGGGTCTTGTCGCCGAGGATGCTCCCCTTGGTACGTTCCGAGGAGGGGTCAATGGCAAGTACGGCGAGTTTGCCGCCATCCTGCAGGACATGAAGTCCGAAGACATCAATCGAGGTGGATTTTCCGGCACCCGGCACTCCCGTGATGCCTATGCGGCGCGACTTCCCGGAGTAGGGGAGGCATTTCTCGATTACCTCCCGGGCCATCGCCTGATGGTCTGGAGCGATGCTCTCCACAAGGGTTACGGCGCGTGAAAGCATCGTCACATCCCCTTTGAGTATACCCTCGACAAGTTCGGCGGGGGTGAAGGTGCGGCGTCGCCGGGGACGCATGTATGGGTTGACACAGGGTGGCTGGGTGACACCCGAGTTGACAGTCAGGCCGGAATATTCGGCTGAGTTCTCGGGATGCTCGTAGAAGCCGTGGTGGGGGTCGAAAGATGTCGTATTGTTGTCCATGGTTGGCAGCTTATGGGGTTGGCTTTCCTGATAAAAGGTGTATGGGTTGTGGGTGGAGGTCAGTGGGCGGCGAGCCAGTTCTGGCCGGTGCCTGCTGACACCTCGAGGGGAACCGAGCCGGAGAAAGCTCCCGACATTTCCCTGATGACAAGTTCCTGGAGGGTCGGAAGTTCTTCGGGATATACGTTGAACACAAGTTCGTCATGGACCTGCAGAATCATCCTTGATTTCAGCCCGAGACGCTTCATCTCATTATGGACGCGAATCATGGCGAGCTTTATGATATCTGCGGCAGAGCCTTGTATCGGGGCGTTGACGGCATTTCGTTCGGCGTATGACCTCACCGTCGCGTTGCGGGAATTGATGTCAGGGAGGTAACGTTTGCGGCCCATAATGGTGGAGACATAACCCTCCTTGCGGGCTTTCTCGGTGGATTCCTCTATGAACTGACGGATATGGGGGTAGGTGTTGAAATACCCCTCGATAAGTTCCTTGGCTTCCGCGCGGGGGATGTTGAGCCGCTCTGAAAGGCCGAATGCGGAGATGCCGTAGACGGTGCCGAAATTGGCGGTCTTTGCCTTGCGGCGCTGGCTGTCGGTGACATCGTCGTAAGGCACATGGTAGATTTTCGATGCGGTGGCGCGGTGGATGTCAAGGTCGGAGTTGAACGCCTCGGTGAGTTCCGGGTCGTCGGAAAGGTCGGCCAGCAGGCGCAGTTCAATCTGGGAATAGTCGGCCGACAGCACCAGGCATCCTTCGTCGGCGATAAACGCGCGGCGCACCTCGCGTCCGTCTTCGGTGCGGATGGGGATATTCTGGAGGTTAGGGTTGGCCGAACTGATACGTCCTGTCGCGGTGACCGTCTGATTGAAGGTGGTGTGGATTTTTCCGGTGACCGGGTTGACAAGGGCCGGGAGGGCATCGACATAAGTGGTCAGAAGCTTGCGGATTCCCCTTATTTCGAGTATGAGGTTGACCAGCGGATGGGAGTCGCGGTGTCTGAGCAGCACCTCCTCGGTGGTTGAGTAAGAACCCTTCTTGGTGCGTTTGGCCCGCGAGTCGAGTTTCAGTTTGCCAAACAGGATTTCCCCCACCTGCATGGGGGAGGCGATGTTGAATCGTTCACCGGCGAGGGCATAAGCCTTTTCCTCCAGTTCACGCAACTGGGAGGTGAGGGAGGCTGACAGTCCGGCGAGTTCGTGTATGTCGATTCTGACACCTGTCCACTCCATATCGGCCAACACGGCGGCGAGGGGAAGCTCGATGTCGTCGAGAAGCTTTTTCTGGCCATTCTGGGTAAGCAGCTCCGAGAGAGGGGAGCACAGGCGGTTGACCATGTCGGCCTGCTGGCAAAGCCTCCTTACCTCCTCCCCGGCAGGGAGCGGGGTGTAAGGCTTGCGGGAGGCATCGGAGTCGGCATACTCATCCATCTGGATTGACAGCACATTCATCACGATGTCTGCCAGTCTGTGGCGCATCTCCGGCTGCAGCAGGTAATGGGCCAGCTGTGTATCGAAATACGGGGAAGTGATTTCTATCCCCTCGCGGCGGAGCAATACCATGTCGCGCTTTATGTCATGGCTGACGAGGGTGTAGCCGGGATTGGAGAATAGGGGCGCGAGTGCCGACATTAGGCGGGTTCGCTCCTCATTGTTCGCGGGGATGTCGATATAGCGTCCCGCTCCGGTGGAGGGGCTTAGCGCGATTCCTCTGAGCGAGGCTGTCATCGCTTCCGCTCCGATGGCGTAGACCGCCACCCCGAGACTGCCGCTTCGGAGAGCCTCCTCCATAATGGATGGGATCTCGTACGTGGAGATGACAGGACGGTAGTCGACAGGGACGGAGTCGGCCACGGCGAAGGGGGAGGTGCCTTCAGGGATATCCTCGCCACCCTCCATGAAATCAAACAGGGAGGGTTGAGCGGGCAGCTCTATTGAGTGGCGTTTGCGTTCAGGTTTCTCCTCATCCTCTTTGGAATCTCGCGCGATGGCCTTGGCGCGGCCATTGAGACGTGTGAGGAATGTCTTGAATTCCAGGTCGGTGAAAATGTCGCGGAGGGCGTCGACATCTTCCGGTTCGCGCCGCAGGCTGTCAAAGTCAACCTCCAGGGGGACATCGGTCTTGATTGTCGCCAGTTTCTTGGAGAACCGTATCTGCTCGGCGTTGTCGCGAATCTTCTGGCCGACAGCACCTTTGATGTCGGCGGCATGGTCAAGAAGGTTCTCCACCGAACCGTATTCCCCGATAAGCTTTGAGGCAGTCTTGGGACCTACACCCGGACAGCCGGGGATGTTGTCGATGGTGTCACCTTCGAGAGCGAGGAGGTCGATGACCTGCAGGGGGGATTCGATACCGTATTTCTCACAGACCTCTTTCACTCCGCGCAGCTCGAATCCCTGCCCCCGTAGGGAGGGACGGTACATGAACACCTTGTCGGTGACGAGCTGGCCGTAATCCTTGTCGGGGGTCATCATATATGTGGTGTAATCCTCCTTTGAGGCCATACGGGAGAGTGTGCCGATAACATCGTCGGCCTCATATCCCGGAACCTCAAAGACAGGTATGCGGTAAGCCTCGACAATCTCCTTTATAATAGGGACGGAAGCGGAGATATCTTCCGGCTGCGCCTCGCGCTGGGCCTTGTAACCCTCATACATCTCGTGGCGGAATGTGGGACCGTGGGGGTCGAAGCACACGGCGATATGGGTGGGATTCTCTTTTTTGAGAATCTCGTCGAGGGTATTGCAGAAGCCGAAGATGGCCGAGGTGTTGAACCCTTTGGATGTTATGCGCGGTGCGCGTATGAGCGCGTAATAAGCGCGGTAAATCAGGGCATACGCGTCGAGAAGGAAGAGCTTTTTCATTTCGTGAGTTTGTGCAAAGATAATAAATGTTTGCCAAACTTTAAAATAAGATTGTCGCCCCGCCAGAACCGGTCACAGGTAGGGGCGGGACGGCAATTGTCAGACTTGAATTTGGTCAGAGGGGGAGTGTCTGTGTCGGCCCCTTGGCCTATATGGAAAACAATCCCGGGGGCTGTTGGTTCGGGATTTGTGGATGATTTGGACACGGCAGGGGATTTGAGGATGAATTTTGTCAAAATAATGTCTGAATCGGGAAAAATAAGTGTGGCCGGTGAGGGAAATTATCGGTTATTTTGCGGTCACGGAAGAGTGTCTTGCAGTCACCTCCGTCACCAAACCTTAAAAACCATTCCTAAAAACTGATTTTTCCATGAAAAAAATCCTCAGTCTTCTTTTGCTGTTCGTGGCCGCAGTCTCCGGTGCGGTAGCCGCCGAGGGGTTCCATACCTCCGGCACCAAGCTGTTCGACGCGAACGGCAATGAATTCATAATGCGCGGATGCAATTATTCCTGGGCGTGGCAGAGAGGCAACGAATACAGTGTCATCCCTGCCGCCAAACGTATTGGCTGCAATGCCATACGCATACAGCTGTCGACAGGACGCAAATGGCAGAAATGCTCCAAGAGCGATCTTGAACGTCTGATTAAGCTTTGCGAGGACAACAAGCTCATAGCTGTCTTCAACACCCATGACGAGACCGGGTCAAACGAATATTCCGACCTGGAGAATGCCGCCAATTTCTGGATAGAGATGAAAGATGTCCTCAACGCCCACCGCAAGACCGTACTGGTCAACATCTCCAATGAGTGGTTTGGCCGCTGGGAGTCGGAGGGATGGGCCGATGGCTACAAGAAGGTCATCCCAAAACTGCGTTCCGCCGGTATCCTGAACACTCTCGTGGTCGATTGCGCCGGTTGGGGACAATACCCTAAGAGCATCTTCGACCGGGGACGTGAGGTGGCAGCTGCCGACACCAAAAACAACATTGTATTCTCGATGCATTTCTATCAGGATGCCGCCGGTTCTGACTATCAGGTCAGGAGCAACATCGACAACGCCCTGAATGTGGGGTGTCCGGTGCTAATCGGCGAGTTTGCTTATGAGCATCAGGGACATACCGTGGCATGGCAGACAATCCTTGATTATGCAACCGAGAAGAAAGTCGGTTATCTCGTCTGGTCATGGACCGGTAATGGCGACGGAGTGGAAGCCTGCGACATGTTCGGGGGATATGACGACTCCAACTGGAAACCGAACGGCACCAACACGGTGAAGGGGCGCAACGGAATCCAGCAGACAGCCCGTGAATGTTCCATCTATGATCCCAATGGCGGTCAGGGTGGAGGTGAAGAGCCTGACCCGATTATCCCGACACCCGGTCAGTCGACAGTGCTTTGGGAAGGTTCGGTAGATTTCGGTGCCTGGAAAGGTATGCTTGAATACAAGCCGGGCAGCGCTCAATGGAAGAATGACCAGATGGGTAAACTGGCCAAGGGTGACAAGCTGGTGTTCCACTTCACAGGTGTGGCGACCGACGAGAAGGCCCCCGGCCAGATTCAGCTCGCGACTTTCGGACTTGACAGCCAATGGACATGGACTGTGCTTGTCGATGCCGACAATATCCAGGGTAATGAATATACCTACACCGTGACCGGAACGGAGACCGACGGTTACACCGATCTCGAAATGCTGTCAACCCGTGGTTTCGCGGCGAAGGGACAGAACGCCACCCTTGTCAAGGTTGAACTGAAATCTGTTGAAAACGGCGGTTCGGGTGACAATCCCGGCGGTTCGTCGGAAACGGTGGTTGACACTCCGCAGTTCAACATCTCCGGCTGGGATGTCATGTACCACCTCGAGAAGTCGCGTCTCGGCACACTCACTTCCGCCGACAAGGTTCGTCTGTATGTGTCTTGTGGAACCGGGGCTGAAATCCAGATTGCCTACAAGACCCCTGCGTCAGACTGGACACAATATGTTGACTACGCTCCGATTAGCGGCTCCACTTATGATCTTACGATGACAGACTCCGGACTTCTTGAGGGCGCGAACCATGACGGTCTCTACTTCAAGGGGCATGATTACACTATTCAGAAGGTGAGCGTGATTCGCCAGGGACAGTCGGGCGTTGAGGAAACCACCATCTTCGATAACGCGGCCCCGGTTATCGACTTCGACCAGCCATATGAAATCTACACATTGGATGGACGGCGGGTTTCTGAAATGGTACCCGGACATATTTACATCCTGCGTCAAGGTTCAACCGTCCTGAAACAGGTTGCCCGTTAACCGGGATTATTGATCGCATAACCGCCGTGGGTTGGCGCGAGTGGGAAAGCTCTCTTGTGGAGCGACCACGAAGCGCCACCCCACGGTTGTTTTTTGTCAGGGTGTTCGTAAGTGTATAGCAGTGTGTTCGTCAGTGTATAAATGTATAAAGTATAAAAGAGTGTGTAAAAGAAAAGCCCGCAGGGAAATGCGGGCTTTTTAATTGAGAGGTGCCAAGCGGATTCGAACCGCTGTGAACGGTTTTGCAGACCGGTACCTAACCACTCGGACATGGCACCTTGGATTGGCGTGTCATCCCATTGGGGTGATTTTGCAGGTGCAAAGTTAACGTTTTTATTTATAACCGCCAAATTTTGACGGCGGTTTTTGCCATCTTTGTTAAAGATGATGGACGATTTTACGGGATTCCGCCTTTAAGTAGGGGCTTCATCAGGTTCCAGGCAACCGCCGCATCACTTGAAAGACTGCTTGGAGAACTGGAAGGTGATGTCGGCCTTGTCGAGGTTGAGCTTGGTCATCACAGGTTTCCCGATGTAGGGGGTGATGGCGCTGACGTAGGTCGATGTGGTGTAGCCGTTTGAGGTGGACTCGGTGGTCAGGGTCACCGGAGTGAGGGTGAAGGTGGCGTCATCCATATCGATTTTCCCTTCGGCGTTGTATTTCTCGAGCATCGCAAGGAAATAGTTTCTCATTCCGGAGAACACATATCCTTTGGACGCCTCGCTGTATGTGGCGATGAAGGAAGTCTTGTCGTCGTTGAGCGAGTTGTTGAGGAAGAAGTCCTCTTTCTCTGAGGAGATTACCATCAGCAGGCTCTGGGGAACGCCGATGCCGTAGTTGTTCTCGATTTCCTCGACGGGAATGGTCATCGTGAGGGTGTTGACCACCGACAGCGGGCCGCAGTTGTCGACATAGTAGTCTATCACGTCGCGGATGGGGAAAGTGATTTCAACATCGCGTCCCACCGGGGCGACGATGATGTTTTCACCCGCGTCGATTTTGGCCTGGAGATCCGGGGCGATGGCGAATGAGATGTTGTTGTTGGAAATCACCTCTGGAGTCACCATGAAATAGTTGCCTGTCTGGCGGTTGATTACCTCTTTCCCTTCGGAATCTTCCGAGGTGGTGTGGTAATATATCACCATCGAGGTCTGCTCAATCTGGGTGACACGGCCCGCTCCGAATGAGTTGCGGACATAAAGGCCGGGGAAGTGCTTGGCGAACTCCGTGGGGAAGGAGTATGCTTCGGGATTGTCGAGGTAGAGGGTGAACAGGGCGCGGGCGAGGCTCACGGGGAGGTCTACCTTTATCTCGCGGTATGACAAGGCCTGGATGGAGTCGTTCTCCCCCTGGGCATTGCCGACATATATTTTCGAGGCGAGGGGAGCGGCGTTTACGTCGCAATAATCCTCGGGATTGAATGTCGAGAAGATGGGGGAGGGGAGCTGGCGGTTGAGGGGGAACACCTCAAGGCCCATCGGCGCGATGGAATCTCCCACATATCCGCCGTTGGAGTAGGAGAGGATGAGCTTCATGGAATCAATGTCGTTGACGGTCACACCCTCGGTGACGAGTTTCGATGCCGGCATGAACTGGCAGACGAAATCGGAGGAGAAATTGCCGTAGCCTTCGGCGGAAATGTCGCCGAGGAGTTGCACGATGGTGCGTGACTCGATGGCCGCATTGGGGGTGGTGCGCCCCTCGATGCTGAATTCATTGTGGATGACCACCTCGGATTCGGCCTGAATCAGTGAGGAGCCAATATCCTGGGTTGTGTTCTCACAGGCTGTCAGGAGACCGGCTGCGACGAGTGTGCCCGAGAGAATGGTGAGAATTGATTTCATGTCGATGATGGGGGAGTGGAGGAGGGAATCAGGGATTGTTGCGGATGGAGTCGTAGAACTCCACTACCGGCGCGCCGTCGATTTCCTCGCCTTGGTAGGGAAGGAAAGGCTTGCCGAGCGATTTGGCGTATTCGACCAGTTCGGCGGGGATGTTCTCCGAAGCCTGGATCACACCGTCGGCATGGTCGATGGCAAGTTTGTTGAGAGACATCGCGTTCACAGGACCGTCGCCGAGCGATTTGAGGTCGTCAGGGGAAAAACCGTCCATGAGGAGTTTTTCCTTGAAGCGGGGGTCGAGAGTTCCTTCGAAAGTGTCGTCGAAGAGGGAGTACACCACCGGGCTGCCGCCGATTGTGGGGTCGTCGGCGTATGCTTTCTTGAGGTAGAGGGGAGCCAGGGCGGTCACCCAGCCGGAGCAGTGGATCACAGCCGGTTCCCAACGGAGCTTCTTGACGGTCTCCATAACACCCCGGGTGAAGAACATGATGCGCTCGTCGTTGTCCTCGGGGGTCTCGCGGATTTCGAGGTCTGTAACCGCGTGGTGCTGGAAATAGTCATCCGAATCAATGAAGTAGACCTGCATCTTCGCCGACTGCAAAGTGGCCACCTTGATAATCAGGGGATGGTCTGAATCGTCAATCACCAGGTTTATGCCCGAGAGACGGATTACTTCGTGGAGCTGGTTGCGGCGCTCGTTGATGCAACCGTATTTGGGCATGAAGGCGCGGGCCTCGTAGCCGTTTTCCTGAACCTTCTGGGGCAACGTCTTGCATACCTGTCCCATAGGGGTCTCGCGAAGATAAGGGGTTATTTCCTGAGAGATGTAAAGGATTTTCTGCTTCTTGTTCATCGATTCGGTTTTGTCAAAAAGGGAAATGCGCCCGGCGCGTATGGGTGCAATCCGACCGCAAAGTTACGAATTTTTTTTGAAACATCCGAAGGGGTTTCGCAAATTGCCGCCAATTTGCTAACTTTGCACTTCAAACAATGGTTACAAAATCATAAGTCGATATGAAACACAATCTCAAAGGATTCCCGATACAATGGCTGTTGACGGCTGTGTTGCTGTTGCTGACCTGCCTGACGGCCCGGGGACAGCAGTTCGGTCTCGGCCGTTCCCATATCCTCGACCCGATTACCTGGAAAGCCACGGTGGAGGGTAACTCTACCGCGTCGGCCTCCATACGGCTGACCGCTCAGATTGAGGATGGCTGGCATCTCTATTCGCTCAACCTTCCCCCCGACGGGCCCAATTCCACAGTGATAGACTTCCAGGTGCCTGACGGTGTGAAGCTCGACGGCCCGTTGACCCCGTCGCGCAAGCCGGTGGAGAAGTATGACGACATGTTCTCGCTCAACCTGTCATGGTGGGAGGGGGATGTGACTTTCACCCAGAAAGTGAAGATTTCCGATGAGAAGACCCATACGGTCGGCATCGAGGTCTCTTTCCAGGGATGCAACGACGAGACTTGCATTGCTCCCAAGACAGAATATCTGGAGGTGTCGGTAGGTACAGGGCCGGCCGTGGTGCAGGAGGAGAAGGTGGACTCTGTTGTGGCCGAGACTCCGGTCGCCGTCGCTCCGGAAGCTCCCGCTGACAAGCCTGACCTCTGGGCTCCGGTGGAGTTCTCGGATGAGGAGATGGCTGAACAGGCCAATGTGAAGGATTCCCCCTGGTGGGTGATTTTCATATGGGGCTTCGGCGGCGGCTTGCTCGCGTTGCTGACTCCATGTGTATGGCCGATGATTCCTATGACAGTCAGCTTCTTCCTCAAAAAAGGGACGAGCCGCCGCAAATCTGTTGGTGATGCTGTCATTTACGGGCTGAGCATAATCGTGATTTATCTTACCCTCGGACTCGCCATCACCGGAATATTCGGGGCGAGCAAGCTTAACGAGTTGAGCACCAACGCGGTCTTCAATCTCTGCTTCTTCCTGTTGCTGGTGATATTCGGAATCTCCTTCCTCGGCGGTTTCGACATAAAGCTCCCATCGAAATGGTCAAACTCAACAGATGCCCGTGCGGAGAAAGCCACCGGCCTTGTCAGCATATTCTTCATGGCGTTCACCCTGGCGCTGGTTTCCTTCTCGTGCACAGGCCCGATTATCGGCACGTTGCTTGTCGAGGCCGCCACGATGGGTAATTTCGTCGGCCCGGCAATCGGTATGGGTGGTTTCGCCCTGGCGTTGGCGTTGCCATTCTCACTTTTCGCGCTGTTCCCCTCCTGGCTCAAGGAGATGCCCCGTTCAGGCGGCTGGCTCAACTCGGTCAAGGTGGTGCTTGGATTCCTGGAACTCGCCCTCTCGCTGAAATTCCTGTCTGTGGCAGACCTTGCCTACGGGTGGGGAATACTCGACCGCGAGGTGTTCATATGCCTTTGGGTGGTGCTGTTCCTTATGCTCGGAATGTATCTGCTCGGCAAACTCAAGTTCAGCCATGACGCAGACCTCCCCCATGTGTCTCTCCCCCGCTTTTTCCTCTCTTTGGCCTCCTTCGGGTTCGCGCTGTATCTTATCCCCGGTCTTTGGGGCGCACCGCTGAAAGGTGTGAGTGCGTTCGTTCCCCCGCTGTTCACCCAGGATTTCAACCTCTATGCCGGTGGCCAGTTCGAGGAGTTCGACGACTATGACAAGGGTATGGCCTATGCTGCCGAGAACAACCGGCCGGTGCTGGTCGACTTCTCTGGCTACGGATGCGTGAACTGCCGCAAGATGGAGGGAGCCGTGTTTGACACAGGCCGGGTCAGCTCGATAGTCAAGGAAAACTTCGTGCTTATCAAGCTGATGGTCGACGACAAGACTAAACTTTCCGAACCGATGACGGTCGAAGAAAATGGGAAGAAGATGGTGCTGAAGACCATAGGCGACAAGTGGAGCTACCTGCAACGCCATAAGTTCAGTGCCAACTCCCAGCCCTATTACATAATACTCAACCATTCCGGCGAGGCGATGAGCGCCCCCTATTTCTATGACGAGAATGTCGGGAAGTTTGTCGGATGGCTTGAGGGAGGAATGAAGAATTACAGCGAGAATCCCGACTGAAAGGGGGAATGCGACTTCATTCCGGAGGATTTTAGAAACCGATATGGAAAAGATTCAACAACATACCCGCCAGGAGAAACTTGAGGCATTCGGCCGTGTGCTGGATGTCCTCGACACCTTGCGGGTCAAATGTCCCTGGGACGCTAAACAGACCAACGAGTCGCTGCGTCCCAACACCATCGAGGAGGTGTATGAGCTTTGTGAAGCCCTCATCAATGAGGATAATGCCGAAATCCGCAAGGAACTCGGTGATGTGCTGTTACATGTCCTCTTCTACGCCAAGATAGGTGAGGAGAAGGGTGCGTTCGACGTGGTCACGGTCTGTGACGCCCTCGCTTCCAAGCTGATTTACCGTCACCCGCATATCTACGGGCAGGTTGAGGCGGAGGACGCCCATCAGGTCGAACTCAACTGGGAGCAGCTCAAGCTCAAGGAGAAGGGGGGAAACCGCTCCGTTCTGGCCGGTGTGCCGTCGGCGCTCCCCGCGCTCAACAAGGCTTACCGCATTCAGGAGAAGGCCGCCAATTCAGGCTTCGACTGGGAGGAGGCTTCCGATGTATGGGACAAGGTGAAGGAGGAAATCGGGGAATTCTCCACTGAGGCTGAAAAGGTCAGGATGCTCCGTCATAAACCTGACGCCACCCCTGAGGAGATAGCCGCCGCCTCTGACCGGATGGAGTCGGAGATGGGTGATGTCTTCTTTTCCCTAGTCAACGCCGCCCGGCTTTACGGAGTGATTCCCGAGAACGCCCTGGAGAAGACCAACAAGAAGTTCATCGCCCGCTTCAACCATATCGAGAAACGCGCCAAGGAGTCAGGACGGAAGCTCAACGAACTGACCCTCGACGAGATGGAGGAGTACTGGCAGGAAGCCAAGGAGAACTCGTGATTGATTTTGAAGATTCCCAACACCGATGGCCGCCGTCACACACAGCGTCCATGAAACGATAAAACCAAAAGATATGAAAGCGATACGTTTGGCCGCAATCCTGATGCTTGCCGGAGGAGCGGCAACAGTCTCTTCGATACCTGCAGCGGCACAGGTCAACCAGCTCGACGCGGAGTTCAATGTCATTCCCGACAAGGTGACCCTCACTGATGAGGGAATCCGGATTTCGGTATGTCTGGTAGGCATTCCCTCCACCTCGCAGCGCATCGATTCAGTAGACCTCACTGTCGGCCCCAAGGTCATCAAGGCCGTGGATATCGATGGTGTCGACTTTGAACGTGCGTTCCAGTTTGAGGACACCGGTGTGCAGGTCATCGAGCTTGATTTCCCCTTCAAGGGACAGCTCCCGAAAAGCGCGACCCTCACGTTCCATACCGCCAATGGCGATGTGGTCGCTCCCGCACGTCAGTAATCTGGCCATATATCAGTAAACTGGCCATATAAAGGCCGGTTATTCCCCCCTCTGCCAACCGCAGGGGTGACATGATTGTTGAAACTTCACCACTCTGACAGGCCGGACAGGCTTGTCAGGTCAACTGTGTGGACGCGCCAGGGCGCGTCCCTGCTGTCTGACAGCGTGCCGTTCGCGACAGCCCGCTGTCAGACAGCTCGGACAGAAATTCCACCACTTCATTTAACATCCTTCAAGGAGAGATGATAGTCTGTATCACAGAGAAACCAAACGTAGCCCGAGACATCGCCGCCATCCTCGGAGCCGGCAAGAAAGAAGCCGGTTTCTACGAGGGGAACGGTTACAGGGTCACATGGACTTACGGCCACCTATGCACCCTCAAGGAGCCAAACGATTATTCCGATTGCTGGAAGCGTTGGTCACTGGTGCATCTGCCTATGATTCCCCCGAAGTTCGGCATAAAGTTGATTCCGGTGGAGAATTACGAAAGGCAGTTCAATGTGATAAAAACACTGTTCGCCGAGGCTGACGAGATAGTCAACTGCGGTGATGCCGGGCAGGAGGGGGAGCTGATCCAGCGGTGGGTGATGCAGAAAGCCGGGGTGAAATGTCCCGTCAAGCGATTGTGGATTTCATCCCTGACCGACCAGTCGATACGCGAGGGGTTCGAGCATCTCAGGCCATCGGCTGATTTCGACAATCTATATTATGCGGGGTTGTCGCGGGCTATCGGTGACTGGATTCTGGGGATGAACGCCACACGCCTTTACACACTGAAATACAGTTCCCCGGGCAATGTGCTGTCAATCGGGCGGGTGCAGACCCCGACGCTCGCGCTGGTGGTGCAGCGCCATCTCGAAATCGAGAACTTCAAGCCGGAGGATTACTGGGAATTGAAAACTGTCTGCAAAGGGGCCACATTCAACGCCGTATCCGGGAAATTCAAGAAAGAGGAGGAAGCCCGGCTGGCGTTGGAGAAGATAAAGCCGTGTCTGCTGACGGTCACCTCCGTCGAGGAGAAGAAGGGGCGCGAGGCTCCTCCGAGGCTCTTTGACCTGACATCCCTCCAGGTGGAGTGCAACCGGCAGTGGGGCTGGACCGCCGACGATACCCTCAAGCTGATACAGTCACTTTACGAGAAGAAGGTGACGACATATCCCCGTGTAGACACCACCTACCTCTCTGACGACATCTATCCCACTGTCGGGGGGATTCTGAAAGCGATGACACCCTACGCGTCATTGACCGCGCCTGTGCTGGCTCTTCCCAAGATTCCCAAGAGCAAGAAGGTGTTTGACAATTCCAAGGTCACCGACCACCATGCCATCATCCCTACCGGCCAATCTCCGTCAGCTCTCGTGGGGAATGAACGTCAGCTCTACCATCTCATCGCCCGACGGTTTATAGCCGCTTTTTACCCTGACTGCGAGTTTATGCAGACCACCGTCATGGCTGAGGCCGGAGGGGTCGGCTTCAAGGCCTCCGGAAAGGTTGTCACCTCCCCCGGATGGCGCGTCATATACCAGAAGTCCGGAGAACAGACACCGGGGCAGGGGGGTGAGAACGGTGCTGACAGTCAGGAGGAGGGGATTCTGCCACCTTTCGCCAAGGGTGAGAGCAATCCCCATGAGCCGAGCCTGTTGAAGAAAGCCACCCAGCCACCCAAGTATTATACCGAGGGAACCTTGCTGCGGGCTATGGAATCGGCCGGAAAGACAGTCGATGACGAAGCCCTCCGTGAGGCGATGAAGGAGAACGGCATAGGACGCCCTTCGACACGCGCCAACATCATCGAGACCCTTTTCAAGCGTCACTACATCTATCGCAAGAAGAAAAACATAATGGCCTCCCAGGCGGGTATCGACCTGATAGCGACCATCAACGAGGAGTTGCTGAAAAGCGCGAAGCTGACCGGTATCTGGGAGAGCCGTCTGCGCCGGATAGAGCGCGGTGAATATTCCCCGGGGGAATTCATTGAAGATCTCAAAGGACAGATAGGCCGAATCGTGAATGATGTGCTGACCGACGCGTCGGTGCGCAAGATAGACACAGGGCAGGCTCCCGGAGGGGGCGGCGGAGAGAGTGCCGGAGCGGAGACATCCCCTGACGGTGGAAAGTCCCCTCAGGGAGGAGCGGGCGCGGCTGCAAAGCCGAAAACACCCCGCAAACCTGCGGTCAGGAAACTGGAGCAGATTGAGTGCCCCGTCTGCGGGAAAGGGCATCTGCTGAAGGGACGCGCGGCGTTCGGATGCTCGGAATACAAGTCGGGCTGTCCTTTGCGTCTGCCGTTCGAGGAGTATTCCCCCGATCTGACTCCCGGCAAACTGAACGCGTTGATAAAGAAAAACGCCAAGGCCATATCGGCCGCGTCGAAAACATAATCATAACCACCATCGGAAAGGAGGAGGAACATGAGCAATGATCTTATACAATGGATATGTGTGGCGGTAGTCTTCGTGATTATCGTTGTCTGGGTTGTCAGGTATGTGAGGGGGCTGATTATATGGAGCAAGGGGATGAAACGTCCCGGAGGGGGTGGTGTGCCTCCTTGTTGCGGGGGAAACAGAGGGAAAAACGCCGCGCGTGATTGCCAAGGGAAGGATGCTGCTAAGGACTGTTGCGCCGGGAAAGAGAAAAAGAAATCCCGACATGCGGGAGGCCCTTGCGCGGGATGCGGCGCGGACTGCCCGTTGTCGGGATTGAGAGATAATCGCAGTGAGAATCAGAAGCTGTAGCTCAGACCGATGGCCGGAATGATGGCGCGGGTCTTGTAGTCGGCGGTGAATTCTCCGGTAAGAGGCAAGGAGGGGAGTATGCTGCCAAGATTGGCGGCCTGCACCATAGTGTTGTAAATAGGAGCGAGGAAATCCTGGTACTGGCCGGTGCCGGTGGCTCCGCATCCATGGACATACATGAACGCCACATCCACCGAAAGACCTTTCACGGGACGGAACGAGAGGCCGACCGAAGGCTCTATCTTCGTCATACCCGGGGTCTCGGGATTGTAATGGTCTTTGTTGCAGGGAGAGCAGTCAATCATCATACCTGCCCTGAGGTCGAGACGGTCGGTGAGGTTGTATTCCGCCCCGATGTGGTAGGTCATGGCGTTGTGGTAATTCTTCGTCAGATGCTGGTTGAAGTTGGCCGGGAGCTGATCGAAGGTGATGTCAAGATTTTTGTAGGCGCTCCATCCGTTGAGCTGCGCGTCGAAAGCGAGCAACAGCTTGGATATGGGCTTGTATGCCACTCCGAAGGTCAGCACATAGGGACAGGGCATCGACGCGTCGAAGTTGGCGTAGTTGAGGTTGTCGAGGGTCTCGCCGAGGATGAGACGCGCCTGGTCATTGGCATAGCTTACCGATGCGTTGCCGGCTTTGACATGCATGTTCATCTTGGAGCGGAAGGAGGCTCCGAAGGAGAGATTGGGGAGCGCGTCCCACAGTACTCCGACATTCACACCCAGCGCAAGTTCGGAGTCGCCGTTGAGGTTGACCGAGGCGGGAGGCATCTCGCCGTAAGTCTGGTAGGGGGTGGGTTGGCCCTGAATCTGGTACGGGAGGTTCATAAGCCCGATGAGACGATCCATCGAGGAGGGTGAGACCAGGGCCTTGTCGAGGTTGACCTTACCCCAGGAAATCATCATGCCCGCACCGATTGAGAGGTTTTTGGTGATTCTCCAGGAGATGGTGGGCTGAACGGTGAACACTTTGAGGTCGACCGACTGGTTGAGAACCGCGCCCGGCCATGCCGCTCCCCAGTTTATGGATGAGCCGTAAGGGGTGTAAAGGGTAGCACCGGCATATAGATTATCGTAAATCCTGAATGCGGCGCAGACATTCATGGGGGTGGAAACCTTGTTGGCAGTGGTGTATGTCTTCCCGTCCACGGTAGCCTCGGCGGTGGCCTTGATGGCACTCACGCCTGCCGAAATCTCAAGGGTTTCGGTCGAGAAAGCGAGTGCGCCGGGGTTGAACATCTGGCTTTCAGAACCGAGCTTCATCGCCACTCCGACATGGCCCATACCTTCCTGACGGGCGCTGAAAGTGTTTACCTGATAACCTTCGGCAGACGCGCCGAGGATGGCTGTGGCCGCGCAAAGGGCGGCAATAGTCTTCTTCATTCGTTGAAATTTTCGCCAAAATTACCAATAATATTCCGTTTGGCAAAATTATCAGGCGAAAAATATGTTTTACAGCATAAAATCACTTCGCCACAAACTTCTTGAAATCGCTCTTGAAACTATGGTCAGTCTGGGCAGAGGAGTTGAAATCCCCGGTCAGACGGTACTCCCCGACATGGTTGCCATGGGAATCGATATATTCAAACATTCCGTGGGCGAAGTCAAGCGAGATATACTGGCGTTTGCCATCGCGGTTGAGCATGCTGTATATTTTGCGAGGGGCGTGAGACAGTCTCCGCTCCTCTTTCGACAGCTCCACTTCGAGACGGTAAAAGTTAGCTTCGCAGATTTTGGAACCTACCTCATCAATATAAGCCGGGAGCCCGGCCCCCTTATGAGCCATCACTCCTTGATGGAATTGTACGAATAGTGGCTCTTTGTCAAGTTTGGCGAGATGCTTGCTGTAATCATCCATCTTCTTGTGACGCTCGACCTCCGTTTCCAAGATGGAATCACTGTAAGGTTTGTTGGGGAGATAAGAATCCGCATTTCCCGGCCATTTGAATCCGGGTTGCTCTGTCATGTAATAGACAGCACGGTTTTTATGCCAGTCATTGCGCCGGGAGGCATATCGTTCGGGGACAGGACGGAATATGTCAAGACCGAAATCAGATTTGTATTCCGCAGTAGTCTCCCAGGCTTGATTCGTGATTTCTCGGCCTATGCCCGGGTATTGCATCAGAGAGGGAGCTATCATCTCAAATACCGACTGAGATATGCCGTCGAATTCCTTGGAAGAAAGGGCGGCTTTCCACGAAAGGTAGAACAGCACTTCCGGTGACCCGTAAGAATATTGATGGGAGTCAAACCCCTCCTCTTTATATACGGAGACGCTGTTTTCCCTGAAACAGTCAATAAGGTCAAGGAAATCACGGATGCCGGAATCCTTGTCTGCGGGAGCAAGGAGTCCGATGTCGAGCGAACCTTTGAGTATGCGCGAGTTATCCATATTCGCGTCCTCCTCAGTCTTGGGAGGCAAGGCGGATTATTTCAAGCATATCCTGTCTGACCTGGTCGAAGAAGTCGACCGGGAAATCGGACAGGTTCCCTTTGTTGTCGACGGTTATCTCCTCGGGATTCTCATCCGGGCGGGATTCGTCGCAGAAATATATGGTGATGTCGTCAGTCGAGAGTCCCAGACGGGAGAGGGCGGCACGGCGGATGCCGTTCACAACATGCTCGCTATGGGTCTCCACCACAATCTTCACCCCGGCGGCAGCCATCTTGCCGAGAAAGAAACCGATGTTTGACTGAGCCTTGGGGTGGAGGTGGGCTTCGGGATTCTCAACCACCAGCATGCTTCCCCGTGGAGCCATAAGACCGTCGAGGACGATGGGGAGGGCGTAGGTATAGCCGAAACCGGTGTTGGGTGTGGCAAGGGTCTGCCTGTTCTGACGGAGCTTCACCTGGCATTTCTCGGCTGTGCGCGGCTCGGCCTTGAAGGCGACCTCAGAGCAGATATGGCTCATCCAGAAATCGACCTGGATATTGAAATTGTCGGGAGTCTCCTCAGTGAAACGTTTTTCGGGGGGCACACCGGGATATGAATATGAGGCCCCAAGAAGCATGTTGCCGGCATATTCGCCGTGGTCTCCGGCATTGGATGTGACATGTTTGTTGATGTCAGATTCCCATCGAGGGCCGAGACGTTCGGCATTCAGATAATAAAGCTCGCCGGAGGTGACCCATTCCGGGAGGGTGGCGGGGTCGGCAATCTCCACCTTCGCGGACGCTTTCCCTTCAAGATAGCTCACGGCGGGATTCTCATCCTCATCATCGAGATGGGTCAATGTCACGGATGCGTTGTCATCCAGAGTGAATGATATTGAATCAGCTCCGAAGCGGCAGATGTCGTCGAAAGTGCCGGGCGCGAGGGAGTGGTAGCCGTTCAGCGCGACCCGGTATGACCCTTCGCGGGCTTTCGTCTCCTCCATAATCGACCGGAAGAGCAGGATGGACTGCACAATGCTGCTCTTGCCGGAACCGTTGGCTCCGGTAAGCACCGTCAGTTGGTTTAGCTTTGCGTCAAAATGGTTGAAGCATTTGAAATTGACGATTCTGAGAGTATCCATCATTGGTTCGGGTGAAGAAGGGTCAGCTAAAGAGGGGGGCAAGCAGGTTGTCACGAATTATCTGGAACGCGACCGTGATATTCCACCTGGCGTTGGTCCCTGTCGTGAGAGCCTTTTCGAGGTCGGCATTTGATTCAATCAGCTTGTAGAGCGAAGCTGTGAGGGATTCACGGGGGAATGTCGCGCACACACGCTCATAGGAAACCTGTGACAGCAGGACGGCAAAAACAATGAAAAGCAATTGGTTCACCGCCAGCCTGCGGTTACTTCCGCTCATCGATTGTTTGCGGAAGGCATCCTTGCCAAACAGATATTCAGATGAGCGCATCGCCTCGCGGAACATCTTTATCTCGGCGGAGAAATCCTTGCGACGGTTAAGGATGGCTGTGAAATTGTCAAGGGACGGTTCGATTTTGCCGTTGTAGTCACCGATGGGGTTCTGGGGGGTGTATTCCTCTTTGAAAAACAGGTAGCGGGTCACAAGGTCGGCGGCCTGCATGCGGGAATTTCCGACTGTCGAATTTGTCGCCGAGAGGAATTCCTCGCTGTTCCACATCTCCTTGAGAGCCCTCTGAACATGGGGACGGGAGAGGCAGTTGCGAATTTCGGGACGGTTGAGGGGTTTCGCGCCTGTGTTCAGGCGGCGGAACAGGTCGAATTTCAGACGCTCGGGAGAGCGGTAATCGATGACGAAGCATCCAATCTGAGCCTGTGAGAACTGGCGAATCTGGAGCTTCGGGAGGATGGTCTTGATTTGCTCGAATGTCTTGCCGTTACACTCGGTAAGATATTCCAGATTGTTGAGCTTCAGCTTGTTGTCGAGGAATTTCTGGATGGTGGTAAGACGTTGCAGCCCGTCTACGACTGTCAACCGTCCATCGTCATACTGGCTGAGGTATATCGAGGGGATTGGAAGACCGAGTAGAATCGACTCAATCAGGAGGCTCTGACGCGTGCGGTTCCAGATGAAATTGCGCTGGAAGTCGGGGTTGAGTTCCAGGTCGCCATCCTCAATCAGGAGCATGAGCTGCCTGATGGAAAATGGTTTGTTCTCCACATAAATATCGCGTGGGGAATAGTTTGAGTCAGGCTCCTCCTTGTCGTCATCTTCCTCCAGGGTGAGCTCAAGGCCGGAGCTGTCAACCTCGACAAGCTTTTCAAGCATCTCGGAAAGCACCTCATCGATATCGGCTTTGGATTCTTCAAACAGGGTGTAATCCGTGGAAATGACAGAAGAACCGTCCAGGATGAGACTTATGTCCTTATGGCCGTTGTCTGGTCTCAGATACAGGTCTCCCTTGTTGTCACGAAACAACTGCAGCCGCGTGTCGCGCGGTTCCCCTTTGAAAGTCAGCCTGATAGAGATGTTCATATGACAGAGATGCTCAAAATCGGTTATTTATTGCAAAGTTAGCAAAAAAACCGGTATGAAACAAGGGGGATTTTCGGGATGGAGAGGGTTAGCGGAGGAATTTGGAGGCGTGGAAGAAGAGACCGAAGGATATGCCTACATTCCAGTTGCGGGCCGGGTATGTGAGGTAGTTGACATAGCCGCAGACCGACGCGAATGGGAGGTTGTAGACAAGGTCAAGCTCGGCGATGAATTCCGGGTTGCGGAACCAGCCGCCGTTGACGGCACGTCCGGTGGCTGCTTCCATCTCTATGCGTCGGAAGGGCATGAAGAGGTTGGCCGAGAGACGTATCTGGGCACGGGAGAATGGACGCCATACAGGCACCAGGCCGATGGCGGCGAAGGAATTGGCATGGAACGCCTTGTTGAACACCCCGGTAGTGGCGGGGGTGGGGGTGAATCCCGGGGCATTGACAAGCGAGGCGTAATATGAATCCAGAAGCTTTCGGTTGGAAACCAGGACATCCCAGGTAGTCCCGAGCGAGAAGCTTTTGGAGAGTGGGAAGTATGCCCCTCCCTGGAACTCGGCCTGGAACCAGTGGGCGTCTCCGTCTGTATCGGATATCGAGCCGTCAGGCTGCATCTTGCGGAAATGGTATTTGCCGATGGTCTGCATCACGGTAAGGTGCATGTCATAGCCATCGGTGGGATAGTTCTGGTTGTCGAGATTGTCGAAGTCGAGCCGTCCGACAGCCTGTCCGAGGTTGAAGACGGTGCGTTCATGACCTGTCGAACTGAAATCCCCCTTGTCGGAGGAATAGAAATTGTCGCGGGTCTGACCCCCTCCTACACCTACCGATGCTTTTCCGGCGCGGGTGACTGCCCAGGCGTAATTGAGACGGCCGAATCCTTCATAATGGGTGATGAAGGCAGGTGAACTGTCCTCATAGAAAAGCTTGTCGCTCTCGTAGAACTTCTGACGTGAGTAGACACCTTCAAGCTCAAAGGCCGAGGGAAGATTGGTCGGCAAATAGATTCGTCCGGTGAACTGGCCGGCCATATAGTTTTGTCCGATCCATCCCATACCCCTGACCTCGGCGGAGCGGAACGACATCGCGGAGTATTCGGCTGAAACGAAAATCATGGAGTTGATCGAGGAGGAGAGGTAGCCGCCAGCCCCGAGGGCGAAGTTACTTTTCACATCAGCGTCGAGGTCGAGGGTGAACATCCCGGTCTGTGGATTGAAATCAGCCTGCGGGAAAAGGTTGCGCAACCGTCCGGGGGAGAGCGCGCTGTAATAAGCCAGACGGGCACGGTCCATACCGAAGGTGTCGACACGTGTCGATTTGAAAAGCCGTCCGATGTAGGCGTTCTGCTGGGGTGTCCCTCCAGACACATACACAGAGTCGAAACGCACATACGGGGTCCGGGACTTGAACACCTGTCGGCGCAGTTCGCGTGTCCGGGCCGGGATGCGGCTTGTCACCCTCGATTTCAGCGAGTCCATCATCTCCATCGCCCTGTTGTAGCCTATCGAGCTGATTTCCTTCGCTTTCCCGAAGTCGAGAAGGGAGAAACGGCTGACATCGACATGAATCCTCATGCCCTCGTCGGCGGGGAGGTCATAGTCGTTGTTCTGGATAATCATGTTCTCAAGCTGGTTGATGATGCTGTTTGACTGCGGGGCATCCTCGGCGTGGACATCCACACCAATCATAAAGTCAGGGGCGAAGTCCTCGCGCATCACATCGACAGGGAAGTTGTCATATATGCCTCCGTCATAGACATACACCCCGTCGATTTTTATCGGCTGGAACACCGGCGGGAAGGTCATCGACGCACGGACGGCGTCGCTCAGATGGCCCGAGCGGCACACAATCTTGTGCTTGGCCACGACATCGGAGGTCACGCATCTGAAGGGGACAAACAACTGGTCGAAGTCTCCCTCACACTGGGCGGTGTAGGCCGCGAAGAGGTCCATGAACGCGAAGTTCATCGGTAGGGGTGAAATCAGGCTCGACGGCAACAGGGAGGAGGCCCGGTCAACCGAGTCTTTGCGGGAAATATTGATGTTGAGTTCCCCGAAGGCCGGTGTCTGAGGTTTCTTTACGAAATAATAGGTCAGGTTGGGGTCGATACGTCCGGTAGACCAGTCGCTGAAGCCCTTGGAGAGAATCAGCTCAAGCATCTCCTCGGGGGTGTAGCCTGCCGCGTACAGTCCGCCGATAATCGCGCCCATAGATGTCCCGGCCACATAGTCAATCGGGATGTCGTTCTCCTCAAGAGCCTTTATGACTCCGATATGGGCGATGCCTTTCGCTCCTCCTCCAGACAGGACCAGGCCCACCGACTGGCCGGTAGGATAACGGTTTACGGAATCAGACGGTTCCGACCCGGTGGCCGGAACTATACAGCATATGGAACATATCGCAGCGAGCAGGCCGGCTACAAGCCGGTTGAAACATATTGGATGAATCATGTCAGAGATGTTGAAACGTGATCTTGTTGAGTTAAAACAAAACTCAAAAGAGGTAGGTTCGTCTTGAAACGCCACAAAAATAGTCATAATATTTGTTATTCTCATCCGTAATGACTAAATTTGCAAAAATCCGATGTGAAACAACAGCGAGATATGTGGTTCCACCAGAATGTGAATCGACTCTCCGCTAATACCATCTTATTTGCAGAAATCAAATCAAATAATAAACCATTCAACAATCATCAAAAAAATGGAGAATTATCAGCAGCAGGGCGGCCAGTGTCAGCAGCCCTATCAGCAGGCTTATGACCAGCAGGGTTGTCAGCAGCAGTATGGAGCAATCCCCGAAGCTCCGGCAATGTCATTCGGTGACGCCATCAAGACTTGCTTCCAGCAGTACGCAACCTTCACCGGCCGCGCTACCCGCGCCGAATTCTGGTGGTGGCAGCTTTTCTCATTCATCGTAGTAGCAGTGACAGCATTCATCCCCTTTGTGGGTTGGCTGATTTCTCTTGCCCTGTTCATCCCCGGTCTGGCTGTGTCCTGGCGTCGTCTCCACGATATGGGCAAAGCCGGCGGCTGGTACTTCTTCGGCTGGGTACCCCTGGTAGGCTGGATTTTTATGATTATCTGGTACTGCACCAAGTCCGAGCCTTTTGACAACCGTTTCGGCCCCTATCTCGGCTGATCTGATTAAAACTTATCGGCGCACCGGAAATCCCGTGAACGGGGATTTCCGGTGCGTGTTTTTTCCCGGGGGATGACGGGGGAGATGAACCTTGCGGGGGAGGGGAATGTTTGAAATGGAGAAAGGGGTCGCTCAGACGCCTCTCTCACCGACATTTCAACTGTTTTATTGACGAGAGAATGGGAATCACAGGTTTATTGCTGCTTCAGGCTGCCGCCGCGACAGAACCGGACGGGGGCGCGCCTCATCTGGAAAAGGTCGCCCAAAACACGGTCATACCGAGCCATGACTTCGCGGTGTGGCTGTTGGGAATCGTTGACAAGTGTCTCGACTTTCTCGGGCTTTCCCACGACAAGACGGTGGAGGAGATAATCTACACCGCCGTGATTCTCGGTGTGTCGTTGCTGATTGGTGTGGTCATAAAGAAAATCGCGCTCTTCATTGTCAGGAAGCTCGTGGCGTTGCGCCAAGGGGAGGTTTCACGGGAACTTCTCGCGCAGCGGATGTTCAGCCGGTGTGCCCATTTCATCCCCCCGTTGGTGTTCCTTTGCCTGATACCTTTCGCTTTCACCTCCGACAACCATCTGCTGTCCTGGATTCTGCGTATCGCCGGCGTGTATCTTCTGATAACTGTCGGTATGGCCATATGCGCGGTGTTTGAGTTCGCCTGGATTCATTTCAACAAGCATGACAACCAGAAAAATCTCCCTCTGAAGGGGATTCTCAATGTCGGACGCGGGATCGTCTGGATTGTCGTGTCGATAATCGCGATTTCGATTCTGATAGACAAGTCGCCGATGACATTGCTGGCCGGTCTTGGAGCGTTCGCGGCGGCATTGATGCTGATATTCAAAGACTCGATACTGGGTTTTGTGGCAGGAATACAGCTGTCTAACAACGATATGTTGCGGGTGGGGGACTGGATTGTGGTGCCTTCCACGATAGCCAACGGTATTGTGATTGACGTCACATTGACTGTGGTCAAGGTGCGCAACTGGGACAACACGATAGTGATGCTCCCACCATACACGCTGGTCTCCACCTCCTTCCAGAATTGGCGCGGAATGCAGGATTCGGGCTACCGTCTGTTTAACCGTAGCATCTACATAGATCAGTCGACGATTCGTCCTGCCACAGACCAGCTGCTTGACCAGGTGGTTAAGATTTACCCGGTTATGGCTGATTTCGTTAATGCCCGTAAAGCCGCCAAGGCCAAAGGGGAGGGGAATGTCTACAACCCTTCGACCGAGCCTAACGGAACCATTGACACCAACCTGGGACTTTTCCGGGCATATATCTGCGAGTATCTTCTCCATCATCCGCAAGTCGGGGTCGGCCAGGACCTTCTGGTCAAGCTGGAGGCCGCCACCGAGTACGGCCAGCCGCTCAACATTTATTTTTATTCCAAGATGACGGCGTGGACCAAGTATGCCGCCCTCGGGTCGGAGATATATGAGCATATCGCTGTCGCGGCGCAGGATTTCGGAATCACCCTCTACAATGCGCCTGACCGCAATCATTTCACTGTCAGCACCCAACAGATGGAGGCTGCCCCGGTGTTGAAGACAACCTGAGCAGTCGTCCGGGGACTTCAGGGGCATTGGATTTAGATGATAAGTAATTCGTGATAGGTATCAAAGAGCCTGCACAAACCGCTGATGGTGTGTGCAGGTTTTTTGCAGATTTAGAAAACGTTAACACAAAATTAGGTTTATTGGACTTCAAAAGATTGGTATTCAGGGGCGATTTGAGTAACTTTGTGCGTAATTCAATCAGCAGATAATATAAAAGTGATTTTGCTATATGCATGACTGATATAGTCTGTATGGAAATCCCTTGCTTGATGCTGAATTTTGCTATGGCGAATGTCATTGACCTCGCCCGAAAAAACAACAGAGTGATGACCAAAAAAATATGCCTTATCATAATGGTTACGTTTGCCGCTGTCATATCGATGTCGGCAGCGAAACCATCTCCCGCCAAGAAAAACATTCCCATAAAGACTGTGACCGCGACAGTTGCTTCAGCTCACGCTGCTGAGGCTGACGAGATGACTCTCGCTGCGGTTTCCAAGACAAACCCTTTTGAAATTGTCCCCGCTGCCGGTATGGAGATACTCGGCGATATCGAGGGACAATCAGAAGATGACTTCGCCATGATCGATGACATGCTCAAATACGCGCGCAAGTTTATGGGTGTGCGTTATGTGCGTGGAGGCCGTTCGCCCAAAGGATTCGATTGCTCAGGATTCACATCATACGTCTACAGCCAGTTCGGCTTCCAGCTTTCCCCCTCTTCGTCAACCCAGTACACACAGGGTAAGAAAATCAGCCGTGATGAGGTGCAGCCCGGCGACCTGCTGTTTTTCACCGGTCGCGCCGCCCGCTCGGGACGTGTGGGGCATGTGGCTATCGCCGTTGACTCCGATCCTGTGAGTGGAGAGATAACCTTCATTCATGCCGCCCGTACCGGCATCAAGATAGACAAGATAACAGCGCCGTATTACGCCGCCCGCTTCCTGGGTGCCCGTCGCGTGATCGGCCAGTAAGAACTACCTTCTTACCAATTAAATTAAACAGACCGAATTCCGGTAATCCCATTGAAAACGTGTAGAGGCTGTGTCGATTGACACAGCCTCTTTTTTGATATTCCCGCTTCTGCTGTATCAAAAAAGATTCCTTCGGAATCCGCTGGCGGGGAAATGCAACCGTGGGTTACCGCTTCGGGGCGCCCTCAAGGGGCTTCCCTCCGCGCCAACCCACGGCTATTCAGATAAAGGATTCCTTCGGAATCGTGAAGGGGGTGGATTCTTCCGGTGAGAGCGTGATGGTATCAGTAATGGTTCAGGTAGGGTAAGGGGTGACTTTGGGGGATTATTATGAGAAAGTGATGGGAATGGAATGCGGTTGATAGCGGAATGGGAATCTGTTAATAAAAGTTGGGCGTTAAGCCATCTGAGAGGGATGGTTGTTGTATGATTGAACCATTAATAATGAAGATTATGACTTACTCGGAAATTATCAACAGCCAGCCTGTCGTACTTGTGGAATTTTTCGCGACATGGTGTCCTCATTGCCAGAAAATGATGCCTGTAGTGGCACAGGTGAAGACATTGCTTGACGGGAGGGCCGCAGTTTATCAGCTTGACATCGACCAGAACCAGCAGACCGCCGAGGAGGCTGGCGCCAATTCCATCCCCACGTTCATTTTGTATCGCGACGGGAAAGAGGTCTGGCGTCATAGCGGAGAGAGCGACGGAGAAGTTCTGCTGTCAAAAGTCGAATCGGCGCTTTGATATGGCTGAGTGTTCAGTGATTCACTGATTGTATAACCGGATCGATTAATAGCGACCTATGATGGAGAAGCGGCAACCTAACATATTTTCAGACTGGCTCGGATTGCTGGGTGTCCCACACACGGCGGCTTATTCCGATGGTAGGTTTGAAGGGATGGCGTTCAAGTCGCTTTTCGGGTTGCAGCAACTGCTCAAGGAATACGGGATTGACAGCGAAGGCTTCCGGCTGAAAGATAAGTCGGAACTTTCGCGTCTCGTGGCTCCCTTCATCGCGGTCACACCTGATGGCATGGTGATAGTGACTTCCTTGCCTGACACGGGGGCGGATGGCGCTCTGCAGGATGGGGAGGTGGGCTATATGACTCAGGGGGTGACGGAAAAGATGCCGCTCCAGGAGTTTCTGGCAGCCTGGGATGGGACAGTGTTTTGCGCTTATCCTTCTGCCGGGGCTTGCGAACCTGATTATACCAACCATCGCCGTGACGCGATAATGACGCGGCTGAGGGATTACGGGATAGTCATCGGAGTGGCGTTTCTGTTTGTATACATGTTCATAAGCAACGGGATATGGAGGCATTTGTCAACGGTGCTTGTGGCGTTGTTTGACATCGTAGGACTGGGACTGACATACATGCTGGTACAGAAATCGCTGAAGATAAAGAACCGGGCGGCCGACAAGGTTTGCGGACTGCTTGAGGAGGGTGGCTGTGACACTGTGCTTGAGATGAAGGCCTCGAAGTTTTTCGGGATTTTCGGCTGGAGCGAGGTGGGATTCGCGTATTTTTCCATCAGCCTGCTGGTATTGCTGATGTTCCCGGGGGATATCGGCGCATTGGCGTTGTGTAACCTCTGTTGCCTGCCATTCACATTCTGGAGCATTTGGTATCAGAAATTCAGGGCCAAGGTCTGGTGTACGTTATGTGTGAGCGTCCAATGCACTCTGTGGCTTCTGTTCTTCTGCTATCTCGGAGGAGGATGGCTGAAGGAAGCGTTCCCGATATCGATTTCATTCTTTGTGATTGGAATCCTGTATGTGACGGCTTTGCTTGTGCTTAACAAAATCCTGCCGCGTTTCGGCGTTAATGAGTGATTTGTGAGACATATGGACAAGATGAGAGGCATTAAAGAGATAAAGCGGCCCGAGCTTGACAAGAGCGAGATTTTGACTGTCATGGAGCTTAACAATATCCGCTTCTCGATGAGGCATACGGTGCTGACACCTGAACTGCTGGAGGAGAAGCGGGGCAAGGGAGCCGGAGGGTGACAGGCCGGTGTCCTCAAATGGTGGCAGGATGAAATAAAATCGTTAACTTTGCGCTTGGGAAAAATCCCGTTAGAGATTTTAGCGATGAAGGACAACGAGAAGGAATTACTGCCATTGGTGGATGAGACAGGCCGGGAAATCGGGATGGCAACCCGGGGAGTTTGTCACGGGGGAAGCATGCTGCTCCATCCTGTGGTACACCTGCATGTGTTTAATTCCAAGGGGGAGCTTTACCTGCAGAAACGTCCGGAATGGAAAGATATTCAGCCTGGGAAGTGGGATACGGCTGTCGGGGGACATATGTCGCCCGGAGAGAGCGTCGAGGAGGCATTGCGGCGCGAGGCCAAGGAGGAGCTTGGCATAGAGGGATTTGTAGCTGAACGGATTTGCGGGTATGTTTTCGAAGGAAATGTAGAGAGGGAGTTTGTCAATGTTTTCAGAACCGTGATAGATGAGATGCCGTGTCCTTCTGACGAGTTGGACGGAGGTGGTTTCTGGTCTGCCGTTGATATAGCAGAGAATCTTGGGAAAGGGATATTCACTCCGAATTTCGAACAAGAATACTGCAGGATATTTCTTGAGGATTGACTCTGATTCCGTTTGTGCGGATTCTTTTACATAGTCAATATCTCTTCAACAGAGATATTGATTAATACAAAGACTATGATAATCAGAGGGGCAAAAGCTGTAATCGGCTCTCGTTGTTAAACAATTGTGAATTTTTGTCACATCGTCAGTGTGGCATACCGTATGGACAAGACCGCTATAAATGAGTAGAAAATTGGTTATTTGTTTAAATTCGGCTGGGAACTTGAGATGGGGAGAGGATAGAAAATTGATATATATTTGAGATTAAAGATGTTCAATATAACAATGTAAGCTCTATCAAATTGTGGTTATGTCAGAAAGCATTGCTTAAATGAAATTAATATTTTATAAAAAATGGAGTATGTCTGACATGGTTGGCGGTCTGAGGGGATTTGCTCATTTGCAGAAAAATGGTTAACTTTGCGCCGCAATTAAGTATCTCTGTTGAAGAGATTGCTTGATTCCGTTACCAATCATAGGCATTTTTCGTATGAAATCTGCACTACATATTCTTTCAAAACCGTCGGTTATGGGGAGAATGCCCTAACCGAGGGGTCGGGAAGAATTGTCGAGACTTTAGGATGTAGATAAAAGCATAATAAGTCAAATGGTTGATATGAAGCTTGTTAGTAATGGGGAAATTTTGGATTTTTTCAGACGTAGGATAGAAAACCTCACTGGAAATTCCGCCAAGGAATACAACAAGGTATTCACATCTCTTTCAAGTTTTGTTCCTGCCGATACTTCTACGCTTTCCTCGCCCGCAAAATCAATAATCGAGGATTGGTGTGTGTATCTCATTAATGGGGGGCTTACAAAAAAGACTGTCACGCATTATATAGATATAGTATCGGGATTATACAGTGCGGCAGTGAACGAGGGACTGGTTGGCCCCACAGATGTGTTCAAGACATTGAAGGCATCGGTGAAATACGCGGATGCTTTCAAGCCGATTGTCTCGATCAGTGAGGCCGATTATGGAAGACTGCGCAATCTCGCATGTGTCAGTCACAGGTTGCCGAAAGATATAGGGCTGTTTGTCGATATTTTCATCGTGTCGTTGCTGACCGGCTGCAAGTCTCTGATAGAGGTGGCGATGCTTAAAAAGAATGACCTTTTAGGCCATACACCACAGGTGGTTTCCATCCTGGAACGATATTGCGAAAGTAATCGAAGATACATATTCCCTTTGTCCCAGCCGACACGGACTCCCAGACAGCTTGAGAATTATGTGGCCACGGGAATAATGTGTGCCTTGGAGTCGCGAGGCATCCGTATGTTCGGCTCGTTGTCGGATACAGCCAGAAGCTATTGGGCTTACGCGGCAATGAAGTGTGGCCTGACCCCTTCGGCGATACATTCCATTCTGGGGGCATATCCCAGGGCGTTGCCGCTGCTTGGGGTGACTGCTGGTCGGGTGAATGAAGTGGCCGACAAGGATTCGGTCATAAAGACTGTCGGTGAGACTATATTGTCCAATCCGTTCAACTGGTATGCCATGAAGTTGAGATCGAGAGTGACGATGGATGATATCAGGAAGCGATTCAAGCTGTTGGAAAAGGAGATTGACTGCCCGGAATTGTTCTATCCCAGTTGTGAGATTGCCAGACGTGTAGGGAAGAAGACTTTTTTCAAGGAACAGCCGATTATTCCCGACATAGTGTTTTTCAAGAGCCGCATCACGGATATCTACCCGATATTCCTCAAGATAGGAGATCTTGCATGGTGTTTCAGGACGGGTGGTAACACTGGTTCATATGCTGTGATCTCGCAGACGGCGATGGCGCGTTTCCAGCGGGCAATCGGTCAGTTCACATCTGATTATCAGGTGGGAGCGATTGGCTCGATTGCACCGCAGCCAGGGGACACAATCAAGGTGCTTGACGGGCTGTTTGCCGGGAATGAAGGTGAGCTCCTGAAAGTAATCGATATGAATGAGAAGGGGGTGATCTATCGTTTGCGGATTATTGATGGTCAAGGCATCGAATGGAGAGTGGGTGTGGATTCCCGGTTGACCAAGGTGGCTGACGCTTATGTCCGTGAGTTTTATCCTGACCATAATTCGGGAAAGGCTTATGAGACGAGCATACAGTCTGTGGAGACATCTTTGCCGAAATCTCCCGCCCCCAGGGCCTGGGACACGATGGCTCAGAACCGGGAACAGAAGCATACGCGACACCTGTCGAAGGCGGTAAAATAAGTGATATCGGGATTTATGTCGTTGTTCGGCAGATTGTTCGGCAGGGGGAAGGAAGTCGATTTCAATGGTTTCACCGACTGGCATTCCCATATTCTGCCAGGAGTGGATGACGGGGTGAAAACTTTGGATGAATCCCTTGCCATACTGGATGAATATGAAAAGATGGGATTCAGGGAGGTATGGATTACTCCTCATATCATGGAGGATATGCCTAACGCTACTGAATCGTTGAGAAATAAATTCACCCAGCTTGAAGATGCATACAATGGGCCGATATGTCTCAACTTGGCGTCGGAGAATATGATTGACCTTCTTTTCTCCGAGAGGCTTGCAGCGAGGGATTTTCTGCCGATTGGCCGTCAGGGGAAGATGTTGCTGGTCGAGACTTCCTGTTTCAATTCCCCAATGGGGTTTGAGAAGACGATGGAGAGAATCAAGGATGCAGGCTTGTGTCCGCTTATCGCCCATCCTGAGAGATACGCTTATGTCGAGTCGTCGGCTGAATTCGGCCGGTGGAAAGATATGGGGTGCGCGTTGCAGCTGAATCTGCTTTCACTGGGTGGATTTTACGGGCCAAGAGCTATGGAACTCTCCAGAATGATGCTGAAAAATCGCATGTATGACTGTGTCGGGACCGACATCCACAAGCCGGCGCAGGTGACGGCGCTGAAGAAATTGAAGTTATCACCGGAACTGCTTGACAACCTGCAGTTGCTCTTATATACCCAATATTAATTTAATCAGAATAGGCTTTGTCATATGGCAAAATGGATGCTTATAGACCTCTCGGTGTTCGCGTGTGTGCTGACGCTGACCGGGATATTGATTCCTCAGATTCTTCTTATCGCGTTCCGCAAGAATTTGTTTGACACCCCAGACCCACGCAAGATACACAAGACGGAGGTACCCCGTCTTGGAGGAATCGCGTTTTGTCCGGCGATTTTGTTTGCGTTGCTGTTGCTGTTCGGGATGGGTGTCATACTGAATGACAATTCCCTGGAACTGCAGTTGCAGGATAATCTGCTGCCTTTCTGTTTTACCGGATGCGGGGTGATATTACTTTACTTGACCGGTATGGCGGATGACCTGGTGGGGGTACGTTACAGTGCGAAATTCGTGATGCAGGCCTTGGCGGCAGCCCTCGTGATTGTCGCCGGGGTAAGGCTTGGCAACCTTCACGGATTCCTCGGGATGACGGAGTTGCCGATTGCTGTTTCGGTGCTTGTCACGGCGTTGCTGATAGTGTTCATAATCAATGCCATAAATCTGATTGATGGAATCGACGGGTTGGCCTCGGGACTGAGTGCGATTGCCTGCGCGTTTTACACATTTGTGTTTCTGCATTCCAATCTTTACATATACTCGGCGTTGGCTGTGGCGATGCTGGGGGCGCTGGTGCCGTTCTTTATGTTCAATGTGTTCGGTAATGCCAAGAAACATAAAAAGATTTTCATGGGTGACACCGGCGCGTTGACCATCGGATTTTTCCTGAGTGTGATGAGTATCGAGATTTGCTCGATAGAATGGGTGGAGAGCAAGGCTAATCCGGCGGTGATAGCCTTCGCCCCGCTGCTTATCCCGGGAATGGATGTGGTCAGGGTGTATATCCACCGTCTCAAGAGCGGCAAGAATCCGTTCCTGCCTGACAAGACCCATATCCACCATAAGTTGCTGGCGCTGGGGATGTCGCAGCGCAAGGCGATGATGACCATAATCGCGTCGTCGGTGGTGCTGATTGCGTTGAATTATGTGCTGTCGGCCCATATCGGCATCACAGTGCTTTTCCTTTCAGACCTGGCTTTGTGGATTGTGGTCAATACGATCCTGACCAGGTCGATATATGCCCGCGAACGTAAACTGACAGTCAAACTCTACGAATAACCATAACGAAATGAAATCACCAATCAATCTTGTATCGAAATTTGTTCTGCTGTCTGCGTTGTTGATGCTGTCGTCCTGCGCCACCCGCAAGGATATCGTGTATATGCAGAATGATACTTACGGAGTGCAGGAGGCGATAGTTAATCTTAACAGGATAAAGGTCCAGCCTCAGGACCAGTTGAGAATCATCGTGTCTTGCAAGGAGACGGAGCTTGCATCCCTTTTCAACCTCAAAGATGCCTCGGGTAACGGAGGTGGTGACAATTCACGTCTCTCATACACAGTCAATGAATTTGGCGACATCAATTTCCCGGTGCTTGGCGAGATTCATATCGCCGGACTTACCCGTGACGAAATCAGCCACAAAATCGCGGAGATGCTGATCAAGGGGGAATGGATAAGCGACCCGATTGTGACGGTCGAGTTTGCCAACCTGCATTTTTCGGCGATGGGCGCAATAAATGCCCCCGGCTCGTATTCCATAACCAACGACAAGATTACTTTGCTGGAGGCGTTGTCGATGGCGGGAGATTTGTCTCCCAATGGCGAGCGCGAGATTGTGGTGATAAGGGAGCAGAACGGCACCCGTGTGAAATATCTTGTCGACCTGCGTGACAAGAACCTTTTTGAGTCGCCGGTATACTATCTCCAGCAGAATGATGTGATATATGTCAAACCCGACGGGAAAATCGCCCGCCAGGCTGCCGATAATCCCAATGATTTCAAGTCAATCGGTCTGTGGATGTCTATTGTGACATTCGTGTCGACGATGGCTGTCCTGATTTTCAAATAAGACCTAAAGCAAGATGGAGATAATATCAGAAACTGCTCCGGCTCAATCCGTTGCCCGTAAGCCGCAGACAGCCGGCAACGGGCTGAACCTGAAGAGCATTGTCGCTCTTTTGATTTCAAAGTGGTATTGGTTCGTGATATCGCTGGCCATCACCGTGTCGCTTGGTGTGGTGCAGATCATGCGTACCACGCCGCTCTATACCCGTAGCGCGTCCATTCTTATCAGGGATGACTCGAAGGGTGGGAATTCCAGTACCTCGGTCGACATGTCTGAACTTGGAATCTCCACGTCGAGTGTCAACCTGGACAATGAGATTCGCACCTTGAAATCACCTTCGCTGATGAAGGAGGTTGTTGACCGCCTTGATCTCAATGATGTCTATTCGATAACCGAGGGACTGAGGGACAATCAGCTCTACAAGCGTTCGCCGGTTGTTTTCTCAAGTGCTGACTCTGTTGACAATTTTGGTGTCACTTTCAAATACAGGCTCGGGGCTGACAACAAGGTCGAGATTTCCCAGATAAATGTCAACGGCCAGGATATTGACGGTGTGGTGAAGACCGCCGTGGGTGACACTGCGACGATTGGAACCCATCGGTTCGCCGTGATTCGTCCCGACTGGGACGGTTCGGCTTTCATCGACAAGGAGCTTAACTTCTCACACACGACGTTGAAGGGGATGGCTAACTCCCTGTCAAGGGCGGTGGTGGCTTTGGTCGCTTCCGACAAGTCGTCAATCATAGAGATTTCCATCACGCGCCCGACCATCGAGGAGGCGGATGATATTCTCAGCACCCTTATCCAGGTCTATAATGAGCGTTGGATCAAGGACAAGAACCAGATTGCTGTCTCGACTTCGCGTTTTATCGACGAACGTCTGGGGGTAATCGAGAAGGAGCTTGGCAATGTGGACTCCGACATCTCGTCATACAAGGCGGAACATCAGATGCCGGATGTCAATGCCGCAGCGTCGATGTATATGTCTCAGTCGGCTGAGGCGCAGAGCCTTATCGCCGATTTGAGCAACCAGATTTCGGTCGCCGAGATGATTCGCAAGGAGCTTACCTCCGAGTCCATCGAGGAGACGCTTCCGACCAACACTGGACTAATCAATGCCGACATCGTCTCGCTTATCGGACAGTACAACACATTGGTGATGGAGCGGGAACGACTACTGAAGACAACCAGCGAGAAGAACCCCCTTATCAAGGACCGCACACAGGCGTTGCGCACTCTGAAGGGGACGATGATTGCCTCTATCGATTCATATATCGGGACATTGCGTCTGCAGATGAGCAATGTCAGGAGACAGCAGTCTGTGGCTACCGGCAAGATGGTCTCCACTCCCAACCAGGCGAAATACCTGCTCAGCGTGGAGCGTCAGCAGAAGGTCAAGGAGTCGCTTTATCTCTTCCTGCTCCAGAAGCGTGAGGAAAATGAGCTGACTCAGGCGTTCACGGCTTACAACACGAGCATGATAGAGGAGCCGGGAGGTCTGTCTGTGCCTACTTCTCCGTCACGCACAAACATAATTCTGATTGCGATAGCTCTTGGATTGGGAATTCCGTTGGGTATATTGATTCTGCGTGAGATTCTTGACACCAAGATTCGTGGCAAACGCGATTTGTCATCCCTGACGATTCCCTATCTCGGTGAGATTCCGTCAGCAATCAAGAAAGCGAGAGGTCTCGGCCGATTGAAGAAGGCTGCTAAGCGGGAGGATAAGGCTATTGTCGTGGAGGCTTCGAGCCGCAACAGCATCAACGAGGCGTTCAGGGTGTTGCGCACCAATCTGGAATATATCGGAGTCAACGATGCAGGGTCGCGTGGAGAAGACAAAGGGCGGTCGGCCAAGGTCATAGCCGTGACATCAGCCAATCCCGGTTCGGGTAAGACATTCATCTCGATAAATCTCGCGAAAGTGCTTGCTGTCAAAGGAATAAGAGTGATAGTGCTTGACCTCGACATCCGCAAGGCATCCCTGTCAAAGATTGTCGGGAAGCCGGCGACCGGCATCACCGATTTCATTGTCGGGAAAGCCCACGAGGAGGATATAATCACCACCGGATTCGACAATACCCCGGGTCTTGATATCATCGGAGTAGGAGCTGTTCCTCCCAACCCCTCAGAACTGCTTTCAAGTCCGAAACTTGACAAGCTTATCGACGAGTTACGTCCCGACTACGACTACATAATAATCGACTGTCCGCCGGTTGAGATTGTTTCGGACGCCAAGATTGTCAACCGTCTTGCCGATATGACGGTCTTTGTGGTTCGTGCCGGGCTCCTGGAAAAGGATGAACTCCCCAACATCCAGGAGTATTACGACCAGAAACGTTACAAGAACATGGCCATCCTGCTCAATGGCACCGACATCACCAGCGGCTACGGTTACCACCGCTATGGTTACCACTACGGTTACCATTACGGCAACTATGGTAACGGCTATTACGGCAACGACAAATAACACACACATTGTTTTGAACCCATCCGAAAGTTGTCGACATAATGTCTGACAACTTTCGGACTGGGCTTCTTTTGATTGTAGTTTAAGATCATATCTCATACTTGGGTGAGGTGATAGGTTACCCGGAGATAACGCATTGTTACCGTCCGGTTATTGCCAACATTGGATTTTGCAATGGTTCAACAAGAGTCAAGAGTAAAGAAGACATTCCTGAATGCCCGCGTCAATCTGATTTTCTATTTCCTGACGCTGGCGTTGAGCTTCTTTTCCCGTAAGATATTTCTTGATTGCCTCGGGGCAGACTTCGTAGGTCTGACGGGCACTCTCGGAAACATATTGGGTTATCTCAATCTTGCGGAGTTGGGAGTAGGCTCGGCAATCGGCTATCTTCTTTACAAGCCGTTGTTTGACCATGACGAGGAGAAAATATGCGATATAATCTCCGTGATGGGGTATCTGTATCGCTGTATCGGTCTGTTTATCCTTGGGGCTGGAATCGTGCTGTCGTTTTTCCTGCCGCTGATTTTCCCTGACAGCAACACCGGCTTTTCTCAGCCGCTGATTTACTTCGCGTATTTCTCATTCCTGACATCATCCTTGTTAGGGTATTTCATCAATTACCGCCAGACGCTCTTAGGAGCCGACCAGAAGAATTATGTGGTGGCGGCATATTTCCAGACAGCCACTATCGTGAAGACCCTTGTCCAGATGGCGTCGGCCTATTATACTGGCAACTATTATCTTTGGGTGGCGATAGAGCTTGGTTTCGGAGTCATCTATTCCTTTATCCTGAACTGGAAAATCAATGAGACATACCCGTGGCTTAAAACTCGGGTCAAGGAGGGACGCCGGTTGCTGAAACAATACCCAGATGTCATAGTCAAGACAAAGCAGCTGTTCATCCATAAAATTGCGGGAAGCATCTGTCTTCAATCCTACAACGTGATAATTTATGCGGTAGCCTCTCTGTCGATGGTTGCTCTTTATGGCAACTATGTCTTGATAATAGGTAAGATAACTTCACTGATAAATACCGCTTTGGGAAGCAGTGGGGCGAGTGTTGGGAATCTTGCGGCCCAAGGCAACCTGCAAAGAACACGCGACATCTACTGGGAGATGGCCGGTTTTACCTCCTTTATCGGAGGAGTGGTGTTCTATAGTCTGATAGGCTTCTCAACGCCGTTCATAAAACTTTGGCTTGGCACTCAGTATGAACTTGCGTTATGGGTGATCCTTCCTTACTTCATCAAAATATATTGCGATTTCACCACCTCCAACCTTAATACCTTTCTTTATGCCCACGGATTATTTTATGATGTCTGGGCTCCGTTTGTGGAGTCGGTAATCTGTCTTGGGATAAGTATTGGAGCCGGCATAAAGTGGGGGCTGTTTGGTGTGCTTCTCGGATCCATGACAAGCAACCTCATAATCAATGTGGGGTGGAAATCCTACTTTCTTTTCACTAAAGGCCTGAAATTGCCATGGCTGCGCTTCTGGCTTTTTTACGGTAAATATCTCATAGTGCAGATTCTGGCAATAGTCGGTATGGATTATATGTTTAAAGGCAAATTCTTCACTGAGAATGCCAACTTCTTCCAGCTCGGCAGTTCGGCCGTTGTCCTGACATTGATTTACGCGGTGGTGACCGGAATGATTCTTATTGCCACAGATGCAGGTTTGCGTAACTTCATACTCCATATCCGCAACCACTTCTCTCATAAAGCAACAGCATGAAATTGAAAATAGCGTTTTCCGATTTCTGGGCGACTTTCGTTCCCGAAAAGTTCTGGCTCTATCAGCAGATAGCCAAGCAATATGATTGCAATATCGTCGGGGCGGAGGAAACACCGGACATACTCTTTTACTCCTGTTTCGGCAATGACCATCTTGTCAGCGATGCCAAGCTGAGGATTTACTTCACCGGAGAGAATGACGTGCCTGATTTCAATCTCTGCGACTACGCTATCTCATTTCATCATCTTGACTTCGGCTCGAGACATCTGCGACTTCCCCTGTATGCGGTATATCCGAGTTTTGATGTTTTGCGCAAAGGTGAGCGGGGAGAAGCTTCTTTTGACAGGAAGTTTTGTAGTTTTGTTGTGAGCAACAATTTCTGCGCAGATTCAAAACGCGAGGAGTTTTTTCATAAACTGTCAGAATACAAACGTGTTGATTCCGGAGGGAGATATCTCAATAATATCGGAGGACCTGTTGATGACAAACTGAAATTCCTCCGGGAATATAAATTCAACATAGCTTTTGAGAACAGTGCGGTGGACGGATACACGACGGAAAAACTGGTTGATGCCCTTGCCGCAGGCACACTCCCCATTTATTGGGGAAATCCTCGTGTCAATCTTGACTTCCCGAAAGACTGTTTTATCGATGTGGCTGATTTCAAAACGGCCTCTGAAGCGATAGAGTATGTGATTAAGGTTGACAATGACCGTGAACTGTATGAGACCTATTTCCATACAACTCCGCATATCGATAATCCGTTCCTTGAGTGGGAAAAGATGTTCATGGATTTCTTTGACGGGATAATCAGCTATGGTAAACCCCGTATTCCCGAATATGGAATCTGGAGAATAAAGAGAGAAGAGTTGATGCTCTCGCGCAGGATTGGCCGTATCAATATGGTCACCAAGAATGTGGAGTTCTTTGAGCGGGCAGCGACCTTAAAAAATAAGATTTTCGGCCTGAAGGATTCCTTGATACACTCCGGTAAGAAATAAATGCTGTCGAGGATATATTTATCTCTCTATGAAGAAACATAACAAACGCCTGGTCTCGATGGATATGCTCAAAGGCTTTGCCATCTTTATGGTGATAGTCGGGCATGCCGTGCAATATCTTGTGTCGGGCGATTATTGGGACAAAGGTGTGTATCGCGTGATATATTCCTTTCATATGCCATTGTTTATGGCTATTTCTGGCTTTTTCGCAAAGGCTGTGATAGACAGTGGTAAATATTCGGTCAACCAGTTGATTGCGAAACGGTGTTGGTCGTTGATGATGCCAATTGTTGTCTTTGCATTCATAATGAGATATGTCTTCGGAGAATATGGGAGATTGATTAATCCAATTATGTATTCCTTATGGTTTCTGAAGAGCGCGTTGTTTTGCTTCGTGCTTTATGCGGTCACAGTATCTTTGCCAACTAAAAGGAAGTGGTTTCCATTACTCCTGTCACTTGTTGTATCACAGGCGTTTATCCTTTATAATATCAAGATGATGTACCCTTGTTTTCTTGCAGGTGCTTTTCTAAAAGACAAGTTGGCAACAGTTCAGCAAAGGCGTAAAGAAATCACGCTTGTAAGTGGTATCGTATGGTTGTTACTGGTTCTGTTTTTTGATGCGTCATTTTGGAGGTATCAGCCCCAGGATTCGCTTATCTTCCTCACTCCGGAATTGGCGATGTCATTTGACTGGTGGTATGTGATGGGCTATCGTCTTGCGATAGGATTAAGCGGCAGCCTGATGTTTTTTGGAATATTTGAATGGCTTGCTTCCCGGAATTTCCATAACACATATTTCGGCAAAGGTTTGAATCAGGCAGGTCGTGAAACATTGTGGATATATGTGCTTCAAACCATCCTGTTGGAGACTTATCTGGCAAGATGGTTCAACTTTGATACCATTCCCCAAGGACTCTTCTACGTGGTTATTGTCCCATTGATATCAATCCTTGTCTTGTTAGGGTGTATGGGAATATTAAAAATGACCACATTGGTATATGTCTTTCTTAAAAAAACATCATATAATTTTATCCTCAAGAAATATTGAATGAAAGAGCGGATTGGATATGTGGATACAATGCGCGGATTTAGTTATGATATAAATAAAGAAAAATATTGAGGTGGGATAACTTGTTGCAGTTATCTCCTATGACAATATATTTTTGCTTGTTTTGAGATTGCACAATGGATTCATTGAAAATATCAGTAATAATTCCGGTATATAATGCCGAGGAATGGCTGGACAGATGTATTCAATCAGTACTTCATCAATCCTTTTCTGAGTTTGAATTGATTCTGGTTGATGACGGTTCAACGGATAAGTCTTTAATCATTTGTGATGGTTATGCGTCATCAGATTCGCGTATAAAGGTGATACATAAAGCCAATGGAGGAGTGTCTTCTGCGCGTAACAAAGCATTGGAGGTGGCTCGTGGAGAGTTCGTGACTTTTGTGGATTCCGATGATTATCTTGCTGATGATTATCTTGCCAACCTTTATCATCCGGACTATGATGTAATAATCAGTGGGTATATAGTAGACGATGTCAGCTATGAACCGCCGTTTGCCAAATTAGAGGGTAATAGAGATATGGCAAAACTCATCGAAGAGTTGTATGATTGGTTTTACTTCCGCACACCATGGGCAAAGTTATTTAAACGAGAACTAATTGAAAAACTTTCAATTCGATTTGATGAACGGTTGAAATATGGTGAAGATACTGTGTTTGTGTTGACTGTTCTCAAAGAAGTAGCTTGCTGTCTGGCAATTCGTTATGCCGGATATATTCATACTATCGGTGAAGGGGAAGATGCGAAATATAAACTGAGCACCCAGCAGTATAGACTCGGATTGACGCAGATAGAAAAATGCCTTGAAAGATTCCAAAATTCCAAGAATTCAATGGAATTAGCGATAGATAAAAATAGACAAATTTATTATTGGGCATATTTACGAGGTGGATATAGGCTTACTTTTATAGAATCACTTAAAAGAAGTATGGCCTACCTATGGCATAGGGGATGGTATTTGCTCCCTACAAACAGTCATAAGTGGAAATTACGCAAAGCATTATTATTTATCATGTTCCCGATGCTGTATTATAGGATGCTGAAAAACAATTAACCGGATTTTGTTGATTACGTTTCTTTAAGAGGTTTATGGAAAATAATACAGTGTCAATTATTGTCCCGGTATATAATGCCGCCCAACATATAGAAAAATGTCTAAATTCATTGTTGGCACAAACATACAATGATTTCAAGATAATTCTGATAGATGACGGGTCCAAAGATCGCAGCGGGGAAATTTGTGATCATTATGCTGAGATTGATGGTAGAATCGAAGTCATTCATAAGGAAAACAAAGGTGTTTCACACGCTCGTAATGTGGGCCTGGATTTGGTGGATAGTAAATATGTGACTTTTTGTGATTCAGATGATACTGTTGATTCACATTGGTTACAAACATTTATGGATCACATTGGAAATGCAGATGTGTGTGTCCAGGGGTTTAATTGTATTAGGTCTGATGAAACGATTGAAAGGAGATGTATACATTATGAACGGGGTGGGGATATACCATTAATGATTTCAAAATTAATGGATAAATGTATGTTAGGATTTCAATGGTGTAAGATGTATCGATTTGAAGTGATAAAACAGAATGGCATCCGATTTGATGAATCGTTACATCTTAGAGAGGATGATTTATTTATGATAGACTGTGCATGTTACCTGTCTTCGTATGTAATAACTGATGAATGTCATTATAATTACATATATCCAGATGATGACAAGAAGTATAAAAGCGGACATTGGGAAGCCACACATAAAATGCTTCATTCTATTTTGAGGTTATGTGGGGGCTTTCCGCATTCATTAATTTGCCGTCATCTAATTCGTCCAATTAAGAGTAATGTGGTGATGACATTGTCAAAGGGGGGACGACTTTCGCCTGAGATGCTCAATCTGTATGGATTGTTTGTTGATAGAAATGATATCGGTTCTTCCATAAAGAGTCGAATAGTGGATAAAATTATTGTGAACAGTAGACTACTGGGAGGCTTTGCAAATTTTATAATTACTGCCATTCATAAAGCCAATAGAAGTTGAGGATGCATTATTTATGAAGATGAACCAGATGATTATAAAGTTTGCATGCGAAAAGGCTATACCAATATGATAAGTCCTAAAGTTTCAATCATAATTCCGGTTTACAATGCTGAGAAGTGGTTGCCTCGGTGTTTGGATTCGTTACTAAACCAGTCATTCAAAGACTTTGAACTGATATTAGTGGATGATGGTTCGACTGACGGGAGTGGCATTATCTGTGATAGTTATTCGAACTCAGATAATAGGGTGCGTGTTATTCACAAATCCAATGGAGGTGTGTCGTCCGCACGTAATGTGGCTCTTGACTTAGCAGAAGGGGAGTACATTACATTTTGTGATGCGGACGATGAAGTTTTGTCCGACTGGCTTGAGGATTTCATAAAGGAAATTGGCGAAGCGGATTTATGTATGCAAGGATTTACCGGGGTGGATATTAATGGCCAAAATCCAAACCATCGTATTCCGCGGCCTCATATTTGGTATAATTTACCTGAGTTTTTAGGGTATATTATGGAGGCTGCATTGTTGGGCTTTTCGCCGACAAAGTTGTTTAAAAATGCTATCATTAAAAAATATGATTTACGGTTTGATGAGACCATAAGATGGCGTGAAGATGATTTGTTTGTAGTTAACTATCTTGCACACGCGTATTCTTGTGTTTCGATAGATAAGTCAAATTACATATATTATGTGCCTGCGGAATGTAAAAATTACGGGATGACATCCACTGCGGTGACGGAGAAATTGGGAGATGCAATTTTAACTGTATGCAATGGGAAGCCCTCCCGTCAGATATGTCACGCTCAGGCGTGGAGTTTCAAGGGATATGCCGTGTCGAGTTTGATTGCTGGCGATAGACTATCAGACCATTTTCTTGAATTATACAAAATATTCGTTATTGACGGCCTTCCATCCCATAGTAGGAAAGAAAAGATTATCAATACGATTGTTGCGATGAGCGGACGACATTGTCGATTGGCAAAGTTTATTCTTCGAGGAATCCATACCGTCAGCTAAAGTATGGGAATAATGAGCTTGCTTAGAATGGTAAATATAAAGATTAAAGGTTGATGAACATTCTCTTCACATATCCTACACTGTTTAATCCTATCGCCGGAGGGATTGAAAGGGTTACGGATTTATTAGCGCGAGAGTTGGGGAAAAGAGGGCATAAGGTTTTCTATCTCAATAATAAACCAAATAAACTCCTGGAGGAGTATGCATTTCCCGGAGTATTGAGCTATTTCCCTTATCCCGATTACAAGGATGAACGGAATGTCAATTTTTATATAGATTATCTACAGAAGAATGGTATTGATGTAATAATAAACCAATGTGGCGCATTTCATGATTCGATTTTATATAATCGAAAAGGATGCACTAAGGCTAAAGTCATATCAGTAATTCACTCAAGGCCATCTTTGAATTATTATAATCTCTTTTCTGAAATTTCCGTACTCAAAGAGAGAGGCTTCAAAGAGAGACTAAAAAGAGCTCTACGAATAGCCATATATCCCAAAATTAGGAAAGATTATTTGGATAGATTACGGAAACATTATGAATGGTTGGCTGCTGATGGCAACACTGATGCAATTGTGTTGCTTTCAGATACATTCAGATGGGAGATAGACGAGCTTGTTGGGAAGGAGAATAATCAAAAAATTTTTTCAATAGCGAATCCACTTTCCTATGAAATAGAGAGAGATGTCAGAAAAAAGAATACCATTATATATGTTGGCAGACTTGATTCCGGACAAAAACGAGTAGACCGGTTAATAAAAATATGGGAGATGATATCGCCCCTTATGCCTGATTGGGATTTGAAGATAATTGGTGATGGGCCGGATTATGACAGGCTCAAGCATATGGCGAAAAATATAGACCGGATATCATTTCTTGGTTTTCAATCCCCAGAAATCTATTATAAAGAGTCTTCAATCTTATGTATGACAAGTACTCACGAAGGATTTGGTATGGTTTTGATAGAGGCTATGTCAAAGGGGTGTATCCCTATGGCGTTTGACTCATTCAGTACAGTTCGTGATATAATTAAAGACGACAGACAGCTTGTGTCGCCATTTTCGCTTAAGGAATATGCACAAAAGCTAATGGGGATTATGAAGGATTCTGAACTGCGAAGAGAACTTGCTTGTTCCGGCTACCAAAACGTGATAAATTTTAAGATTGATAAAGTCGTAGACCGTTGGGAGATGCTATTTAATTCCTTGAAACAAGCTTGAATAAAACTGATACCAAGTTATGAGATTGTTATTTCTTACAACATTCGCAACTCCAATCGATAAAGAACATTATTTCACCAAAGGTGTTTATCGAACATTGAAGGGTAAATGTCCACGCAATGAGGTCGAGGTTCATTTGGGGACAATATATTATGGGAAAGGCATCGAAGCTCATCATGAGGAGAGCTATCATAATATATATCTTTCCGGCACAGATGGGTTTTCAGAACAAAACCAGAAAGCGTTAAGAATATGGATTCAGAATCTTGCTCCCGACGTTATACATAGCAATATGGTCGAAGGCTTTGAAATAGAGGCCGCAAGAGATTTAGATATACCTATTTTCAATACAATTCATATAGGAGGTGTGTTATGCCCACGGGGAGGAGGAAATGGGTTCTTGGATGAAAACGACAATATATGCAGCCGAACGATTGGAGAGCGATGTAAATGCTGTATGGTCAAAGATTTGCCGTTCCCTGGGGTAGGACGTGTATTGCAGGCAATAATCCCGGGATTCATAAAAAAAGCGATTGGTGGGTCAGAGAGATTTTTTTTGTATCTCTCTCCTCTCGTTGGTTTTGAGAATCGTATTGCTGGGGCATTGAGGAAAAAAGATTTATTGAATTATTCTCACCTTATAGTAGCAAATCGGAAACTAATTTCGATTCTTGAGCGTAATGGAATAACTCATAACAATATTATGTTGCCCCACGGAGTGGGACAACGCCAACGATTGCCAAACAGGATAGAACGGCCTGTGAAATTTTACTATCTTGGCAGAATACAATATTCCAAGGGGCTTCATATTGTTTTGGATGCGTTCAAAGGTATTGATAATCAGCTATATGAATTACATATATTTGGCGATGCGGAAACCGATGGACGTAGTCAGGCATATGAGACTAAAATCAAAAGAATCTCACGAGGTCTTAATGTCCATTTCCATGGCCGTATTCCAAATAAGGAGCTGGAGGCTCATTTGAGCAATATGAATGTTATGATTCATCCAGCGGTTTATTTGGAGGTTTATGGTTTGACAATTGCGGAAGCATTGAGTATGGGGCGTCCGGTGATTGCTTCGCGATGTGGTGGCCCAGAGGAGCAGATTGTTGACGGTGTAAACGGATGGTTGTTTGATCCCAAAGATGTGGATAAGTTGCGGCAGATCATCAACGACATCATTGAAAATCCCGGGATAATTGACAGGATGTCATCCAATGCAACACTTCCTCATTCTCTTGAGGCCTATACTGACCAACTAATACATCATTATAAGAATTCATTGAACTGATTACAATGGTTTCCATCATAGTACCCGCCTATAATGTTGAAGGTTACATAGCGAATTGCCTTGATTCACTGACCGGCCAGACATACGCTGACATTGAAATCATCGTTATTGATGATGGAAGCACAGACCGGACAGCTGAATGTGTGGATGCTTTACGAAAATCAGATGACCGTATAAAATTGATTAGACAATCAAATGGAGGAGCTGCAAAAGCGAGAAATGTTGGTCTGTCGTATGCTGCCGGGGATTTTGTTATGTTTGTCGATGGAGATGATATGCTGTCAGAAGATGCCGTCTACACTAATCTGAGGCCTCTTTTGAAAGATGAGACTCTTGATTGGGTGACATTCCCCATTGTCCGAGTAGACAAAGATAATAATGAGATTGATGTAAAAAAAATATATGGGAATGTTCAGGCAACAGCTTCATCAGTTATAATGAGTGATGAGTTTGTGCCAGCATTCCGGGATGGCCGATTGTCAGGAGTGTGTTGTGGAGCTCTTTATAGAAAAAATGCGATTGCGGGAATACGATTCCCGGAGGGTGAATATTATGAAGACAGCTTTTTTTTCACCCGTCTTCTGTGTTGTACCAATAAGGGTTTGATATCAGACCGAGGAAGTTACCGATACGTTCATCGATGTGGTTCATCACAGTTACAGAGAAAAGATGCGGCACGCCTACATTCTGCCACCAAATGCTTGATTGAACGTATGGAGGGTTTTCGTAAACGATTCCCGGGATATGAAGCATTATACCAACAAATGGAAAAGAGCCATTACTATTTCCTGAAGGTTGAGAAGGCTAAAAAGACTATCGGGATTGATGAAATACTGACAGATTTCACAAAGCATCTTGGTTCTCATCCTTCTCGGGACTATAAGACTGAACTGAAGTGTTGGGCTTATAATGTATTGGGCTATGAGAATATCAAAAGACTGGTCTCATTACGGAAATCATAGGACTGAATGAATATCGTTTATTGTATTGACGGACTGGGGCTGTCGGGGGGCACGGAGAGGGTGGTCACAACGAAGCTTAACTGGTGGGCGAAGCAGGAGGATGTGAAGGTGACAGTGGTGACGCTGCGTGACGACCGGGAGCCGTTCTTCTCGCTTGACAGTGGAGTGGAGCGGGTGATGCTGCCTGTCGCTGCAGGTGACAAGGTCGCTTATCGGCGCGAAATCGCTGGGCTGTTCGACAGGTTGAGGCCTGATGTGGCTGTGGCTGTGGCCGGGACGGCAGTCGAGGTGTTGCCGTTGCTTGAGGATGGGAGCAAGAAGGTGCTGGAGTTTCATTATACCAGGAATTTCCTTGTCAATTTTGTCAAAGGGTTGCACTTGATTCGTTTCCGGTGGCTGCATATCCTCAAGATGAGGTGGTTGCAGTGGAAACTAAAGATGACATCCCGTAAATATGACCTTTTTGTGGGGTTGACAAAAAAGGATGTCGGGCTGTGGGGCAATCCCCGGAATATGACATATGTGCATAATCCGTTGTCGTTCCGGAGTGAACGGAAGTCGGATTGCCGCTCAAAACGTATTATCGCTGTCGGCAGCTGGACCCCATCAAAGGGTATGGACCAGTTGTTGGAGGCGTTCGGGCCTCTGGCCCGGAAATATCCCGAATGGAGTGTGGAGCTGTACGGTTCCGGCCAGGAGGAATACCTCTTGCGGGAGATTATCAAGAAATATGATATGGGGGAACAGGTGAGTCTGAATCCTCCTTGCCGCAATATCGCTGATAAGTTGATAAAGGCATCGATTTATGCTTTCCCCTCGCGTAGCGACGGGTTCGGACTTGTCATCACGGAGGCGATGGAGTGCGGACTGCCGACGGTGGCTATGGATTGCCCGTGCGGCCCGTGCGAGATAGTTTCCGAACGTACTGGTATCGTTGTTCCGGAGCAGGATGTGGAGGCTTTCTCGCGTGCTTTGGAATGTCTGATGACTGATGGAGCGATGCGCCGACGTATGGGTGAGGCCGCGCGGTCGGAGGTCGCCCGGTTCTATCCCGATACCATCATGCCTCAATGGCTCAGGTTGTTTAAGAATCTATGATTGTAATTGCGCTTTTAATATTTGTCATCCTGTCATATTGGGAGCTTAAACTGTTGTTTGCTCCTGATGTGGAATGGCGCATGCCTTATGGCGACCGCTCCCTGATGAGGTTGTCGGGTCTGGAGGGACTGATAATCCTGATGTTCGCCACGGCTTATATCGGATTGACTCCGGTGCTCTCGCTGCGTCTCGCTTTTCTTGAGGTGTTGTGTGTGATTGGAGCATTCAAGGCTGTCGGGAAACTGCGGATTTCATGGCCGATGTGGCTGTTCGTCGTGTTCATAGTGTGGGAAATCATAGGTTGCTTCTATACGCCGTCGCCGATATTCGGTGTGAGGATGATTCTGAAATATATCTACCCATTCCTGTTCGCGTTGTTCGCCGCCAAGGTGGTGAGCGACGGAGAGGTGATGCTCTCAGCGGGGATATGGGCACGACGGGTGGCAACCGTCGGCATAGGTCTGATGATGATTCCACCGCTGAAACTTATGATGGGACAGTTTTTCTGGTTCCATGCCGCGATGACGACGAGTATCATTACGATGGTGATTTTCTCGTTCGCGCTTGTCGAGTTCAGTGACGAGAAGAAGCGTAATTTCTGGTGGGGAATATTCTTTTGCCTGCCATGTATAATATTCATATACCGCACGGACATTTTCGGGACTGTCGTGGCATTAGCCACTTTCTTTGTGCTGAAATACCGGGCGAAAGGTGTGCCTGTCGCGATTGCCTGTGGAGTGTTGGGATTATGCTCGATGTTTTATATTCCGTCGGTGAAAAACAAGATGTTTCTCCGCCCGGACGATGTGACAATCACGGATTATGTCACAGGCAATTACGATGAGAACAATGTCCGCACCAATATGCGTAAGTTCATGTGGGAGGACGCGACAGAAAGGTTCTATAAAGGGCATGAGACAATCGGCTCGGGAACCGGCCGAGTCCAGACATTTTTCTATACCGAGGCCACTGACTCCAGAAGGGGAGGACAGATGCACAATGATTTTCTGGTTCTGAAATGTGACAATGGATTGGTCGGCATTGTGCTTTTCGGACTCGCATATTTCGCGGTGACGCTTCATTGCATTATCCTCTACCATAAATGTGTCAACCCATACACCCGAATGGCGGCATTGGTGGCGGGGGCGTCATTGATGGGTGTGTTCGTGACGATGTATTCCGACAACACACTGTCATATTCGATGGTGACCCTTTCCTTCCCGTGGGGATTCTACGGTATGGCGTTGGGTCTTAAAGATAAGTTGGGATGAAGATAAAGGGAGGCAATATCCGGAATATGCTCCGGAAAATATTCAGGTTCGGCCCGTATGTCGCGTTGTCGAATCTCGTTCTGGTGTATGGTCAGCGGTTTTTGCCGGCCGTAGTAGTCGGGAAAATAAATGATGACCGTAACCGACGCATACAGCAGAAGGTGGCGAAGTATCTGCCTGACGGGCAGGCTCCGGTTGGGATGGCGCGGCCCCGCGTGAGAAAGCCCGGCGCGGTCTGGGTCTGCTGGCTTCAGGGGGAGGAGAAGATGCCCGAAATGGTCAGGTTGTGCTACAAGTCGATATTGGCTAACGCGAACGGCCATGAGGTGGTGTTGCTTACCGGGGAAAATTACAGGGATTATGTGGTGATGCACCACATCGCGATGCGCCGCTATCGAGAGGGAACGCTGAGTCACGCTCATTTTGCAGATATTATAAGGATGAACCTGCTGGCGCAGCAGGGAGGACTCTGGCTGGATGCCACGATGATTTTGACCGCGCCTTTGGATGAGAGGATTTTCGACTCCCCATTTTTCTCGGTAAAGACCGCGCCAAAGGGATACTTCGTCTCGGAATGCCGTTGGGCTGTCTTTATGTTGGCTTGCAGTCGGGAATGCGGTATAATGGGCAGGGTCGCCAAGGCGTTCGAGAATTACCTTAACGACAATGAGATCCTGATTGATTACTTCCTGTTCGACCATTTCATAGATATTCTGTATCGTACTGACAGTGATGTAAGAAGCATTATTGATGCGATTCCCTTCAACAATCCCGCCATCCACGGTCTGCGTATGATACTTGCCGATGACTATGATGAACGAAAGATGGAGGATTTGACGGCTGAGACCGGGATGTTCAAGCTCAACACCCGGACCTATTCCCTCCAACAGCTGGATGCGAATCCTAAATCATTCTATAATATCATTAAGAAAAAATATCTCCGGTGATTTCTATTGTAATACCCCTTTACAATAAGGAGCGCAGCATAGGTAAGACCATCCGCACGGTGCTGAACCAATCTTGTCAGGATTATGAGGTTGTGATTGTCAACGACGGATCTACCGACGGCTCGGTTGAGGTGGTGAAGTCATTTTCAGATTCACGAATCCGGCTTGTCAATCAGCCCAACGCGGGGGTATCTGCCGCACGAAACCGAGGTGTCGAGGAATCGCGGGGTGAAATCATCGCGTTTCTTGACGCTGATGATGAATGGGACGTGGACTATCTCTGTGTGATGAGTGACCTTGTGAAGGACTATCCCCATTGCGGGGTATTCGCGTCCAATTACAAGTTCCGCCAGCCGGACGGTTCACAGAAAACCACGATTATCAACCGTCTTCCTTTCAGTGGTCATACTGGTGAACTGACAAATTATTTTGAAGTCGCCTCCTGTTCCCATCCGCCTCTCTGGACATCGGCCGTGATGGTCAGGAAATCCGCAATCAAGTCGGTCGGAGGTTTCCCGCTGGGAATCAAATCAGGTGAGGATTTGCTGACCTGGGCACGTCTGGCCGCCTGCTACCGTATCGCATATTCCACATTGCCCGCCGCCACATTCGTTGTCGAGGGTTACGACGTGAAGGAGAAGCCCAAGCGGATACCTCCCGAGACCGATTATGTGGGGATGAATCTTGAAGAGCTTTACAAAAGCAGACCGGTACCCGGCCTGAAACGTTATGTCGCCCATTGGCACAAGATGAGGGCCAATATATATATGCGACTGCGGATGCGTCGCAAGTCCATACGGGAGTGCTGCATCGGACTAAGGTACAATCCGGTCAATATCAAGCTTTACGCGTTTATGGTGCTGAATATGCTGCCATCGAGAATCCAACCTTTCTGAACCTTTATGGATGCCAATGAAACAGTAGTGGGGACACTTGCCCCCATCGCGATTTTCGCCTTTAACCGTCCCGATTCGTTGAAACGGTTATTGGAATCCCTTTCGGCCAACGACCTCTATTCCGAGTCGCCGAAATATGTCTTTATAGATGGCCCCCGCGACGAGAATGACGTGGCTGCTGTCGAGAAAGTGGCTGAGATTGCCGAGGATTACGGACTCCAGATTTTCAAATCCCCCCGCAACCAAGGACTTGCCCGCAATGTCATCGGGGGAATCACCCGTATGCTCCAGCGGTATGACAAGGTTATCGTGATTGAGGATGACCTTTACTGCGCCCCGTCATTCCTCAGGTATATGAATGCGGCCCTCGAACGCTATAAGGTTGACAGCCGGATACTCTCGGTCTGTGGCTACGGACTTAAAATCAAGCGTCCCGAGGATTATTGCGGCGATGTCTACCTCGCCAACCGCTCCTCGTCATGGGGCTGGGCCACCTGGGCTGACCGTTGGCGCGGTATAGACTGGGAGATTGCCGACTGGGAGCGGTTCAGGGCGTTGCCTGAAATACGTAAAGGTTTCAACCGTGGCGGAAGCGACATGTTCGGGATGCTTGACGACTACAAGAACGGACGCAACAACTCGTGGGCCATCCGATTCTGCTTCCATCAGTTCCGCAAGGGGCTGTATTCCGTCCATCCTTTCCGGTCGCTCGTCGCAAACGAAGGGTATGGAGCGGGTGCCACGAATTGCCGCCAGAAATATTCCCGTTTCAAGGTGGAGATGAATCTTGACGCGGACGCTCATTTCGAGTTCCCCGCAAAAATCGTTCCGGATGAAAGGATTATGCGCCGGTTACGGGCTTACCATTCGATACCTGCCCGGATTTACAGCCGGATTCGCAGGATCCTTGACATTTAAAGTTTGACAATATGAAAATAGCAGTAGCAGGAACCGGATATGTCGGGTTGAGCCTGGCTGTGTTGCTTGCCCAGCACCATCGTGTGACTGCGGTCGATGTGATTGCCGACAAGGTGAACCTGATCAACAGCAAGCGGTCTCCCATCCAGGATGATTACATAGAGAGATATCTGGCTGAAAAGGAACTTGACCTCACAGCCACGCTTGACGGAGCCATGGCCTATCGTGATGCGGATTTCATCGTCATCGCTACCCCTACCAATTATGACCCGGAGAAGAATTTCTTTGACACGCATTGTATCGAGGAGGTGATTGACCTGGTTCTGTCGGTGAATCCTGATGCGGTTATGGTCATCAAGTCGACGATTCCGGTAGGATATTGCCGCAACCTTTATATGCGTTATGCCGGGCGCGGTGTTAAAAAGCTTAATCTGCTCTTCTCCCCGGAATTCCTGCGCGAGAGCAAGGCTCTTTATGACAATCTCTTCCCGAGCCGCATAATCATCGGTGTCCCTAAGATGATTGATTCCGGGGAATTCGACGAGGAGAACAGGGCGATTGCGGCATTGGCCGATATCCCCGTTTTGACCCGTAAGGCCGAGGAATTTGCAGCTCTCCTGCAAGAGGGGGCGATCAAGACCGACATCCCCATTCTGTTTATGGGGCTCAAGGAGGCAGAGGCTGTGAAGTTGTTTGCCAATACATATCTTGCGCTCCGGGTCAGCTATTTCAATGAGCTTGATACATATGCCGAGATGAAGGGGCTTGACCCGCAGGCGATAATCGATGGAGTCGGACTCGATCCGCGAATCGGTTCGCACTACAACAATCCCTCTTTCGGTTACGGAGGCTATTGCCTTCCCAAGGATACCAAGCAGCTGCTTGCCAATTATGCCGATGTGCCGCAGAATATGATTTCTGCCATTGTCGAGAGCAACCGCACACGAAAGGATTTCATCGCCGACCAGATATTGAAGATGGCAGGTCACTACGGCTACACGGGAACCAACCGTTATGACGCATCATCCGAACGCCGCACTACTGTGGGAGTCTTTCGCCTGACAATGAAGTCAAACAGCGACAATTTCCGTCAGTCATCCATACAGGGTGTCATGAAACGGGTGAAAGCCAAAGGGGCGGATGTCATTGTCTACGAACCGACGCTTGAAGATGGCTCCACTTTTTTCGGAAGCTGTGTGGTCAACGACCTTGAAGAATTCAAACGACTTTCAGACGCGATAGTCGCCAACCGTTACGATACCGTCCTGGACGATGTGGCGGTTAAAGTCTACACCCGTGACATTTTCCGCCGGGATTAAGGAGAATGAAAGTATTGCTTGTACATAACGATTACGGGAAGTATTCGGGAGAAGAGGCTGTCGTCGACAAGATGGCGGGGATGCTTCCTCCCATCGGGTATGAGGTGGCGCAGTTGCGTATGACCACAGCTGATGCCCGTGAGTCATTGATGGGAAAAATCCGTGGTTTCGTGTCAGGAATATATTGTCCCGGAGGGGTAAAGGCGATGCGTGAGGCGATAAGGCGCGAGTCGCCGGATGTGGTTAATGTCCATAATCTTTACCCCTTTATCTCACCCGCGGCATTGAAGGAATGCCGGAAAGCAGGTGTCCCGGTTGTTATGACGGTGCATAATTTCAGGATTATGTGTCCGACAGGATTGTTTATGAGGGACAACCGTCCTTGCGAGATGTGTCTTGAGCGTGGAAATGAATGGGGATGTGTCAAATATAACTGTGAGCATTCACGGTTGAAGTCAATAGGTTACGCCGCCCGTAACGCTGTCGCCAGGATAGGCAGGTATTATAGGGATTACGTCGATATGTTTGCATGCATAACCGACTTCCAGCGTCGGAAGCTGATACAGGCCGGTTTCTCTCCTGAAAAGATAGCAGTGATTCCGAACTCGATGGATGTCCCTCCCTTGACAGTCTGTGAGGCGGGAAACTATGTGGCATATAGCGGTCGTATTAGCCGGGAAAAGGGTGTGGATATGATTATTGAAGCAGCCAGGCGGCATCCGGATATCCCATTCAAACTTGCCGGAGCTGTCAGGGATACCGACCTGGTAGCCGACCTGCCGTCAAATGTGGAACTTGCCGGGTATCTCTCGGGAGAAAAATTACGGGATTTTTACGCGAACGCCCGCTTTTTCGTTATGGCTTCCCGCTGGTACGAGGGGTTCCCGATGACAATTCTTGAAGCGGCCAGGTTCGCGAAGCCGATGGTGGCTCCTGACCACGGCGGCTTCACCGAAATCATCGGCCGTGGCGATGATGCAATCGGAATCCTTGTCTCTCCTGGAAATTCTATTTCGTTGTCTAACGCGGTATATGAGTTATGGAGCTCATTTTCAATGATACAGCAGCTTGGCTGGAAGGCATACGACAAACTTAAACATACATATTCCATTGATGTCGTCTCTGCCCAATGGAGCAAATTGCTTGATAAAATCACCAGATAAAAAGGTAGTGAAGTAATGCTTTTTAATTCCTTTGTCTTTATCTTTTTATTTCTTCCCCTGACGTTAGTCGGCTACTTTCTCCTCAATCGGTTCCATAAATATGAATGGGCCAAAGGATGGTTGGTGGTGGCTTCCTTGTATTTCTATGCCTTCTTCAATCCATCATATTTGCCGATAATTCTGAGCTCGATAGTTATTAATTACAGTATTGGATCGGCTCTTGTGAAAAATACCGGGTGGTTTTTGGCTCATAGGAAAATTTTGCTTGTTGCCGGGGTGCTTTTCAATCTCGGATTGCTGGGATATTTCAAGTACACAGACTTTTTCATAGAGAATATAAACGCGCTGTTTGCAACGAGTTTCCTGTTGAAAAATATCTTGTTACCGTTGGGAATCAGCTTTTTCACCTTCCAGCAGACGGCATTTGTGGTGGATTGCTTCAATAGGAAAGGTAGATTGCCGGGCTTCCTTGATTATTGCAATTTCGTGACATTTTTCCCTCAATTGATTGCGGGACCGATAGTGTTGCCAGAAGAGATGTTACCGCAATTCGCATCGGAAGAGAACAGGCGGGTCAAGTACAAGAACCTTGTAGACGGGTTGTTCATCTTTGGATTAGGATTGGTGAAGAAGGTGCTGATAGCTGATTCTATTGCTGTATTTGCTAATGCCGGTTTCGGATTGCAGGTAGAACACTTCACAATGGCGGAGGCATGGCTGATATCCATCAGTTATACAATGCAGCTGTATTTTGATTTTAGTGGGTATTGTGATATGGCCATCGGTATTGGCCGAATGTTCAACATAAATCTGCCGCTAAATTTCAATGCGCCATACCGGGCGGTCAATTTTCAGGATTTCTGGCGTAGATGGCATATGACCCTGAACAGGTTCCTGACGCAATATGTGTACATCCCTCTTGGTGGTAGCCGAGTCAAGGAACGTCAGGTCTTTCTGAATATTTTCCTTGTGTTCTTTATCAGTGGAATCTGGCATGGGGCAGGCTGGACATTCATAATATGGGGCATACTTCATGGAGTGGGGGTAATGATATACAGGCGTTGGAAAAATACTGGGGGTAAGATGCCTTCCTGGCTCGGAATGTTCGTGACGTTCTTTTTTGTCAACATATTATGGGTTCTTTTCAGAGCCGATACATTACATCAGGCGTGGGTGATTATAAGGTCTATGTTTGATAATCTCAATCTTACGTTAACCCCGGTCTTCACGTCACATCTGCCATCCATCTTGCCCAATATGACGAATATGCTGATATTGTTTGGGGCAATTTTCTTGTCTGTATTTGGACCGACGGCATATGAATTGATGACAGAGTTCAGGCATTACAAAATAAAATCGGTGATGACGGTATGCTGCCTGATTGTGGGTGTACTGTTTTTGTCGAGGGTAGTCACATTCTTGTATTTCAACTTCTGATGGATTATAAAAGAATATTCATTGTGACTATGGTGACCACGGTTCTTTTGCTGGTCGCTCTTGGAGCGTTCGTTGGGATAATAGATCCTTATCAGCAGTATCATAGTCGGGTGGATGCGTATTGTGGTAACCAACGCAGTGAAATTGGCGGTGTTGCCCGTAACCACGATTATGATGCCATAATCACGGGAAGTTCTATGTCGATGAACCATTATCCGGAACAAGTAGACTCGTTATGGGGGTGGAAGACCAAGAATTTCAGTATTATGGGAGCCACGTTTGATGATTATGAAAAGATTCTCCCGTTTGTCATCTCCCAAGGTAAAGTAAAAAACATAATCCTCAACATCGATGTGTTCAGCTTCGCCCGTGAAAGAGGGGCTGTTCCCGAATATCTGTATGATGACAACATATGGAATGATTATGAATACCTATACAATTACACCTCTCTTGAATCCGCGATAAATTACATACGGAACCCATTGCCTGAGAAGGATATATATCATTTCAGCTCGCCTGCAAACAGGAATGCCCTGAAAGAAAAATACAGGCTCCTTTCATCGGGTGATTCTTATGAGGGAGAGGTCTATGATTTTTCAAGATTGTGTGAGCGCTTTGATGAGAGTCTCCTGAAAATTTTTAAGGAAAATAACGGGAATATAAAATGGTGGGTTTATTTCCCTCCCTATTCGATTGGTGAATTTATATTGCTGTATAAATACGGTGACTTCGATTCATTTATGAAATTTAAGAAATATGCGATAAATTCAATGTTGGGCTCCCCCTGTGTGAAGGTGTATGATTTCCAGGTGGCACCGTGGATAAACAATCTCGACGAATATATGGATGTACGCCATCATAGCCATAAATACAACCGGAACATTATCAAATCCATATATGAGGGGAAATACGAAATCAAGGAATACACCCCGGAGAGCGAAATGGCTCTCAAGCTGATGGTTGAGCAGTATAAGGATTCTCTTTGAGAAGAAGAACTCACAGGCGCATAGGTGGGATGGATATGCCAATCAGTGTTCAACTCCGATTTCCGGATCAAAACCGGAGCAAATTTCTAATCTGATAATTCCAATTATTACAATTTCAGTCTTAATTTCTCATGGACTATTATTTCAATATCCGCTATGAATTTGATTCACAGCGAGTACATAATGCGATTGCAGAAAGACTGGAAGCACCAGGGTCTGATTACATCTGTGTGGCTGACGGTGTGATAATGAATACCGCCAACAGGTCGCGACATTATCTCGATGTTGTCAACGGCGGTATGTTCTCAATCTGCGACAGCAGCTATGTCCCTCTCTATATCAAGATGATTCATGGCGTGAAAGTCGAACAGTATTGTGGCAGCGAGATATTCACGGATATCATTGCGAGCTGTAAATACCGTATGATATTCCTCGGAACCCAGCAGTCGATTCTTGATGGGCTGAAGAAGAATCTCGTGAAAATAAATCCTGGGGTCAGCGATATGAAGTTCATAGAACTTCCATTCTGCAAAGTGTCGGATTTCGATTATCACTCGATTGCCAGGACTATCGAAGAGGATGGTGCCGACATAATATGGGTCGCATTAGGAGCGCCGAAACAGGAATACTTCATGTCATTGCTCAAACCGCATCTGGGCCATGGGGTGATGATTGCAGTGGGGGCCGCATTCAAGTTTTTCAGCGGGGTTGACACCAAACGTGCACCGGAATGGATGGTACGACATCATGTGGAGTTTGTCCACCGCCTGACAAAGGAACCCCGCAAACAGTTCCGTCGATGTTTCAACATCGTCCGCACTCTGCCCGAGTTGCTATATGAAGAGTGGCGCAGAGGGAAGGTGAGATCTGCCAAGTAAGGAATCCAGTAAGATAGGTGATAAAGAAGAAAGAGAGTCCGGTTAAGTATATGCCGGACTCTCTTTTTTGTTTGAGGTTTATTATTGAGAAACAGAACACTCTGAGGAGTTATCATTTGCTGGTTATCAATAGTGTAAGCCCTTCATCAAGGGCATTTTTTATTTTATCCCCTCCCTTTTTGACTTTGCAAAGGCTGATATCGTCACCTTCAACCTCCTCAATCTTCAGGCGCCCTATCTCGGTCTTGGCTTCTTTTCCCGCGATGGTTTTTACGAGGAATACGTCAAACTGTAACCCTTTATATACACCGTCAGCAGCTCCCAAATCGATATACACTTCTTTTTGTTTGTCCTTCTTGGCTTCTCCGGCTTCTACAATTGATGCATAAAGAGGGAATACTTTATTGTAATAAGATGACACTTTCGACGAAAGATATTCAAGAGCGTTGCTTATTGCTTTCTCGTTGGAACCGAGCCATGAGAGGTCGCTCTCTGACAAATTGAAGGTATGGCTGTTGACCACAACCCCGTCATATGGTTTTTTCAGATTGACTGTGACACTGATCAGAGCGCGGTAATAAGTGGTGGTGGATTTTTTGCCATTCTTGTCTGTTGTGGTCTCGGTCTTTGTGACAGTGCTTATGTTTGCAATCGAGCCATCAGCATACAATGCGGGTATGGCGGGGGACAGCTCATAGTCGGAAAACACTCCGTCAAAAGGACGGAAAAGAAGGACTTTGCTCAGGCCGTTGATGATGCTCGCACGCACTGCGTCGGCATATTGAGGTTGCGGAGTGGAATTCTGACCGGTAAGCAATGCCTCGGCCACATTCTTTATGATTTTGCCTGCGGTGTTGGGATTTTCGGGATGGGTGTAGTTCAGTTCGCCAACGCCGACTTTGTATACCACATTCTTATTTCTCTGGCCATACACGGGGAAGGTTACCAAAGAAAGGAACGCAATGAGCAAACATAACATCTTTTTCATCGTGAAACGGTTTTTGTTGTCGAATGTCTTTATGATTGATGGATACGCCGAGGCTGCTGACAAAGTGATTTATGCCCGACATCACAAAATTACACTTTTTTGAGCCAATTACAAAACTTGACTTGGTCACAACAAGAGATGATGGATGATAGGAATAATGGATGATAGTCGATAATCGATGACATTTTTTGTTTTGTGGCGCGAATGACACGGTTTATAATGGAAAAATGTTTATCGTTGCGATTGTGAAACTCCGAATCCCGATGGCATACCGTTATTTCCTGTTAGAGCTTATGGGGAACTGAACATCTAATACCGCAGACCCTTTCTTCGACTTGGAGACAGCAACTTGGCGATGAGCCGGAACGCATCCACTCCCAGTATCTCCATACATTCGCAAACTTGACTTTGGCGGGTTATAACAGTATCTACGGCAACCGTCCGTTTGCCGACGCACTATCCTTATATCGTTGATAGCGTGCTACTTGAGCTTTTATAATACAGAGGCAGGTTGCATTTCTGATTTTTGAGGATTCTGAGCCTCCCGGCTGACTTCATCCTTAGGGAATGACCTCTCTTTCGTACATCTTGCACAAGTGCAAAGTTAATGATTTTCCGTCAGATAAACGGTTAAAATACGAAAATTTAATTTCAAGTAACTGTAAATTTTCATACCCTCCGATTTGTACCGCGAAAAGTAAGCCGGATAGAAGTTGCAAATCGAGTTACTTTTGTGCTGTAATGTTACTCAAAATCTGCAAATTAGCCAAAGTCGAGCACGCATTTTTTACATTCTCGCGCGGAATGTAGAGAAGATGTGTCCGAGGATGTCGGCAATCAGTCCGAAGGCAAGTGTAATTGACTCTGAAAGGAGGGCTAATTATACTCTGAGATGGCTATTAGGCATGGCTAATTTCCTCATCGAAGATGCGGTTGAAGATTTCGTCAAGACGGACTTTATCGGTGAGTAGCACATGGAGCTTTTTCAGATTCTTTGCGTTGTCGCTCCACGGAATCCAGACCTTCAGATAACCCTTCGGACCGTACTTTTCATGGAGATGTTCAATCGTCCTTTGATAATGTCCGGCTCTTTCGAGTTGAGAATAATTCGCCAGTCCATACTGTATGGTGCGTCGGATTATAGTTTCCGGATCGATGAAGCGGTCGGCCTCGGCAACCAATAGCCCATAACCGTTGCGAGGCTTTTTCTGATTGGACGCACGGTGATCTTCAACGGCACGTCCCATTGTCACAATCTGCTTTCTTGTGAAATGGGATTTGACAAAAGCATCCGCTTCAAGGACCTTTCGAGAGTCCTTATGATGATTCTCTCTGCCGTTGACAAGTCCGAGGTCATGGAATGCCGCTATGACATAAACCATATCGGAGTTTATCGACGGAGTATGCTCGGCAAGTTTCAGACTTTGCTCGATTACCATACGGACATGGTTCTCTTGATGCGCCTTGTCAAAGGCGGCATAGCGGGGAATGATCTCGCGCTCCACATAGTCGATGATTTCGGGAGAAACCGGTTTCAATTTCAATTCGGGAATCTCTCCGCGCTCACGTTTTTCTTTCAGAATCTGACGGCGATGGGCACGTTCCTCGGCCATACATTTCTTGCAGATATGGCGCGCATGACCTTTGCCCGAAAATTTCTCGTTGGCGAGATACTGACCGCATTTCCAACAATAATGGCTCATATCTAATGTTTCTGTGGGTAATTATCTATATCAGTCTTATCCGGACGATTGTCGCATCATCTTCTACGACTGTTGCCGAGTTTAACGGCAAACCGACATCATTATGCAGATAATATCCATCTGTTGCGATGTATATAATATCACCGGAGCTGGTATTAAGTTCCCCGGCTTCAGGACTGGTACGGAATTCTTTTCCGTTTATGCAACGGGAAAGGAAAGAATGATTGCCCTCAATGGCTAAGTGATCTCTCGTCAGCAATTCAACATTCTCTCCTCGGGCATGATATATTCTGACATCTCCAAGCCATGTGTAATAGCAGCGATTATCTGCGAATAAGGTCAAGCCAACCGATGTGCCCATTTTTGAACTGTGCCGTTTGATTTCAGCAGCTACTATTTTATTGGCATATTTCAATCCATTCATGAGAGATTGTTCAGGTGATTCAGCACTGTAATGCGATTGAATGTAATCTGTGATACTGTGAGCTACTAAATTCGCCGCTTCCGCACCGTGAGACAATCCGCCCATGCCGTCGCAAACGATAATCAGCGACACGCCGGGCACAATCTCTGCGTGCCAGACATAATCCTCGTTTTCTTTGTCTGCTCCGGGCTGTGAGAATATTTCTAACTCAATCATCGCTTATACGTTTATTGAATACGTCTGCTATGGTGTTCAGCACTCTTACGACATCATCTGAGGCCAATGACCTGTGCGTTTCGAGTATTTGTATCACAAGGCGGCTCTCTTCTTCGAGCGACGCTTCCTTGGCCAGAATGTCCCGGTAATATATCAGTTGTTCGTTATCGAGAATATCGGCTATATCATGGGCCATCCAGTAAGCACCTCCGACGGTCAGGTCAAAATGCTCAAGCTCATACACTTCCGGGTGTACATCTCTACCTTCGTTGGCAAAGTAGTAATTGTCAACAATATACCACATATCTTCGGCATCTTTATTAGTGCCGATATTGCGGTCAAGCCACGCATTGAGTTTCAGAAGGAAAAGACCATGGAGCGAGGCTATCCTGATTTCAAATTCGTTGTCAACACATACAGTGATTGCCTCTCTGAGCACCTCGTCAAATCCTTTGACTGACATGGCGATTGTTTCCTCCGGCGGCCAATATATGTTGTCGTCAGCCTTTGCCACCGCGCCGTATGGCACTATGTCCACTTCATATGCGTCATAGTAAAACCTCTGAGCCTGATGAGTGGATTTCTCGAAGCCGTCATCAATCAGTGCCTTGCAAATTTCATTATACTTGTTCCAGTCCGGCACGGCAATTGCAATATCAAGATCTCTGGTTTTTCTTCTCGCGGATGTATCGGCAAGAACTTGGAGAATAATATCGCGGGCTGTCGCTCCGATTACAAAGAAATCGTTCCCGATTTTTGAAAACGTGCGATTGAGTTGTCGCAACAAGTCAATCAACAGAGGATTGTCAATCTTTTCAGAGGAGATATTTAAGCTCATTTTCCTTTATCTTTTGAGCAGCCTCGATGCAACGACCATTTGCCGTATCCATCAAATCTGCGTAAATCAACAGGGCAGGAACGGTTTTTGCATCCGTACCTGTCCAAAACTTCTGATATACGGCAATCTCTCCATAGGCGTCAGGTACCACGGCTCCGGTCTTCATCAGAGTGGCGGCAGGTACATCTGCATAGACAGTGAACCCTCCAGGAGCTATAAAACCATCATTTAATGCAGCCGCAGGTTCTCCGCCCCAAAGCATACCGTCAGGCAGTTCCAAATGTTTCCAATTTCTGCGCCTTTCCTCATCTCGAAACGCGAAACGGGTCTGAAACAGTTTCGGTTTAAGATTCAGTCCGTAATTTGTAGCCCAAAGCATCAGGAGCCTGTCTATGTTCGTCAGGAAACGTTTGTTCTTTTCAACGCGAACAAACTGTTGATATATCAGTCCGTCAATAACGTTTTTGACAGTTCCGATTGCAACACCAGTCGCATCCATTATCTCACGGTAAGGCCGTCCGACATTTTGCTTATCCAGAAGCAGATTGAAAATGACTTTCAAGCCCTTTTCCAAAAAGATGGGATAAGCTTTGGCTGTTGTGTCCTCAACAGGTTTTTCACCTTTATTGGCAAGCATCAAAACTATATTCCCGTTTTTCAGTTGGTACTGAATGTTGAAATTCCCCGCACAGTCAAGTATGTTGATGTCTGGAATCTTTGCCAGTTCCAGCATTTTAGGCGTTGTATTGACGGTGACGAAAAGTATTCGGGTATCCTTATCTACAGGTCCGAAATGTTCCGGGATCTTGTCAATCATCACGCCGAGAGTCAGATTTGGCTCAACGACACAAAGAAACCTCTTACCCATGATGGTAAGATATGGAATTTCTCCATAATAATCGACCGTCGCTTTTTCCCGGTGAAGATTGCTGTTCAAGGCTGCAACGGCTCTATTGAGTATTTCTTGATCGCTCATTTGTTCAATTATATAACCATGTTCAATACGATTGAACACTGCAAAGTTACTGAACAAATTTGACATCGCCAAATCATTTGTTCAAAAAATTCATTTGTTCAATACGGTTGAACATAGATGCTATTTTTGAACAGACTATGCGAAAGGATGAGGGGAGCAGTTACCGCTTTTGGGCATAAAGGGTGAGAAACAGAGCCATGGCAATGCTTGATAGTAACCCGGGAAGATTGGTGTCATCGTAAAATAATGCCTTGAGCAGCCAATATATTCCGCATGTCCCAGCCAGTATCCCGGCAACCAGACAGATCTTTTTTCCTGTGATGATTACTTTCTTATCTTTTTTAATCTCCATATCATTTACTCAAAATCATCATTATCGAATGATTCCCTCTTCTTCTTTGTCGGTGTCATTTCTGCGCCAAAGAGAGCGAGTACCTGATTCACTTTATCAAGTCGAAGAGTTTTCTTCCCTTGTTCAAGTTCGCGCACAAAGCGCAGACCCACTCCGGATTTCTGAGACAGGTCAACTTGCGTAAGCCCGAACTGCTTACGCATCTCCTTAACGTATTTAGCCAACTGAGTCATGCGATATACCCTTTAGGGTACAAAGATAATAAATTGCATTCAGATTGTACCATTAAGGGTATAAAATATTATAAAGCACCATAGATTATACCCTTTGGGGGATATTCATGCTAAAGCGGCAAGAGGCTGTGCGGTCTGCATTGTTGGCGGCGGTTATGCCGTCAAAAGGTGACGGTGCGGGCACTGACACCTTTCGACCGCATCGCGCCTACGGGCAACAGCGGAACACCGTGAACCGGCAACGCCTCCGAGGATTGGCAACGGCTTCGCTGATGCCACCTCTGAGACTTATTGCCGTTCCTCCGTGTTCTTTTCCGCTGTTGCCAGATAAGGACTTTTACAACCGCCCGGCCACTTGTCGCTTGTTTCAGCAGTCCACGGGTCGAGACAGTGTTAATCCGCCTTCCTGCGTTGTCGGCTTATCACAGACTCGTCCTGCCGGGACTGGTCAAGGTTATTTTTAATCATAAGTTAGTCTTTTCATAACTCAGAGGATTAAATAGGGAAAGTTTCATGCGCCAGACATACATATTGCGAATAATCATGTTGAAAAAGACATTTATCAGATTTATTTTCGTTAATTTTGTAATATGAAATTTATACATCGTTATATCATCTGTTCCCTGAGCGGATTTCTAAGTATTCTCTCTGGTTATTCGCGTACTGTCTTGTCCGAATCCACGAGGGAACCAATCATATACGCCAGTGTTGGCGTTATTAATCGAAATCTTGGTACAGTTACGGATACTTTGGGAAATTTCTCACTTAGCATTCCAGTTGAATTCGTAAACGATTCAATAAAGATTTCTTCAATCGGATATGTAGCCAAGATTTTTGCAGTCAAGGATATTAAAAATATACCTGACACTATTTTTCTCGCCGATGACGCCATAATTTTGAATGAAGTAATAGTAAAACCGCAAAGGATTAAGCATAAAACAGCAGGACGCAAAGGAGACGGCGGTTTTGTCTATATTGAAGTCGAAGGATATAAGGCAGCCGGTCAAGGTCTGGCAACTCCTTTGAATGTAAAGAAACGCGCATGGCTCAAAGAGCTGGGGTTCACTATTCAGACTGATAATAGACCTCTCTCAAAAATGAAATTCAGGGTCAACATATATCGCAAAGAAGATGGCGAATATATCTTGCAGAACTTTAAGCCGATATATTTCGACTATGATAAGGCCCAACTTAAAGATAGATCCTTTACATATACATTCCCTGATGAAATAATGTTGGATGAAGGAAACTATTATGTTGAACTTGAGTTTCTTGAAAATTTCTCCAATGAATTGTTTGTCATGAAATCAAAGCCTTTGACCGGGAAGACACGTTTCAGGTATGCAAGTCAATCAGCATGGGAAACATTGCCATTCGGAGCACCAATTTATATTGATTATGACAGCGTAGAGTAACACATTCTTCGTACCATTATAATAGTCCAGAATTTTGTGGAAAGCAACCACAAAGTTTTGGACTTTTTTGTTTGGTATTACAATCATCCATGTAAAAAAGGTATTGACTTTTTACGGGATTTCAGTGCCTAATCGCTTTAGCGCTTTGCTACGCAAAGAATATGCTGTCATTCGTTTTCACCGTCACGGAGTCTTAGCTCCACTCATGCGAACTCTCAACTCAGGAAGCGTTGCTTGCTCGGATTCAGAAACGTGCGGAGCAGGGCTATTCTTTTGCCTTTTGGCTGAAAAATCTCCAGACCTACGGCTTGTATTTTTAACCCAAAGGGCGAACAGCCCTTCTTTGCCTCCGCACGCAGTCGTGTCAACGAGCAAGCAAAACTTCGATAGTCGATAGACGCATAAAAAAATGTCGCACGATGAAAACGAACAACAACATATCAATTAGACGAGGCAGAGCATCCATCTCCAGTCTCAACCGCATAAAAAGGGTTCTCCTTTGGCTGGTGGGAGCAATAGGAGCGATACTCGGATTGGTGTTGTGGGCGTTTCTCCGACCGATATTCCGAGGCGTAGGCTGGGTCATCAGCCTTATATCTGCCCTAATGATAATCTTTTGGTTACTGACAAATCTCTAAAAACTCAACTGATATGGCTACTACAATGAAATCCAACAACGCTGCAATTGCAGCAATGCAGCAGATGCTCCAGGAGCGTTGCATAGCCGAACCCTCATTCGCTATCAAGATGGCGAACCCATCCAAGAGTATGGAGGGCGCCGTGAACTATCTCTGTTCCCAAATCCAAAAGAGCGGAATGTGTTGCGTGGATGACACCACCGTGATGAACATATTGGTCCACTACTTCGACGAGAACGAGATTGAGGACTGCGGAAAGGTCAACTGCAACATCGTGGTATCAAAGCCGGAACTCTCCGATGAGGACAAAGCGGAACTCAAGGAGCAGGCTATGGAGCAGTACAAGCAGGAGCAACTCCGAGAAATCAGACGGCAGTCAGCACCGAAGGCTCAACCCAAGCCTAATACGGCACCCAAAGCCGGAGAAGAAATCAATGTTCAACCCAGTCTTTTCGACTTCTAAAACCCCAGTAAGATGAAACCGAGAAACAAGAAACAACAGCATATCGTGGAACTGAGTGGGCGACTCCGCCCGCTCACCACTGCCCAAAAGAAATGGGCTTTCAGTCACACCATCGACCATTACGCCTATCGTCTCAAATCGGGCAAGGCGGTATGTATGGACTGCGGACACGAATGGCAGGAGGTTGGGTTCGGCATCTATCGTTGTCCCAACTGCGGAGAGAGGGTCGAGATACGCAACACCAAGGAGCGTGTACGCCGAGACAAATCCTATTTCAACGTAATCACCACAATGGAGGACTATCAAGTAATCCGTATGTTCCTGATGATAGTTGAGATGCGCAAGGGAATGAAGGCGAAACCCGCCTATCTTGAAATCGGTCAGTATTGGATTGACCCCAAGGGACACGCAACAGTAGTAGGTCTTCAGCGCACACTCGGCTATTACATTGACTCCTTTGCTTTCGGCTCTCCGTTGGAGATAAGGGGCGATAACGATGCCTTCCGCCACATCGCAGGGCAATGGGTATATCCACGCATCAAGGCAACCGACACCATAAAGCGCAACGGGTTCAAGGGTTGTTGCCACGCAATGCACCCCGTGACACTCTTTCAGCAGTTGCTCACAAATCCCAAAGCCGAGACGCTGATGAAGTCCGGAGACATTGAAATGCTCCGTTATCTCTGCCAGTATCCGCAGGAGGTTGACAAGTATTGGAACTCCATCAAGGTAGCCAAGCGAGCCGGATACGTATTCAAGGCACCGAGTATGTGGTTCGACTACATCAAGATGTTGGAGCGTATGGGCAGAGACCTCCATTCCCCGACATTGGTAGCACCCAAAGACCTCAAGCACGCCCACGATGAATATGTGGAAAAGGTCAACCGACAGAGAGTGAAGGAGCAGAGGGAAGCCAACCGCAGGAAAGCCGACGCCGACCAAGCCAAGTTCGAGGAACTCAAAGGTCGCTTCATCGGACTGTCGATGACAGACGGCACAATCCGGCTCCATACACTTGACAGCATAGCCGATTACTATGAAGAAGGCACCAAACAGCACATCTGCGTAGGTTCAGCGGGCTACTATCTCAAAGCCGACACATTGGTGTTCACCGCCACGATGGGAGGCAAGACCATCGCCACCGTTGAAATCTCGCTGAAGGACTACTCAATCATTCAATGCCGAGCCTTCGCCAACAAGGTCTGCGAATACACCGAGCAGATAGCCGGCATCATCAACGCCAACAAGAAGCTGATTGCCGAGCGCAAGAGAGCATAAGTTAAACCCGACCACCGCCAACTCCGGCGGTGGTCACAATCCCCCAAGAACTATGACCCGAATGACCCAGAACGGAATATCGACCACCCAAGCCGGACAGGAGCAGTATGAAACCTTCTACTCCTCCCGCCGAGGGAAGAGGATAAGCAGAGTGATGTACGACTACCGCACACAAGAAGGAGACCTCTTTTCGGTAGTCGCCCCGACTCTCAAAGAGTGCCGTCACAAACGTGACGAGTGGCTCGCCAAACAAAACAAGTAACCAACCTTTAGCTCGGCGAGGCTTGTCCGAGCCAACGCCATATCAGTGAAGAAGGCGGTGAAGCATGATGCTCCATCGCCTTCGATTTGCTAAAAATTTCGGCCGCCACAGGCGGCGTTTGGGGATGTCATTCGTTCCGAAATACACGGATTTTTAGTAATTTTGCATTATAAAAACTTATCAAATTCAAGACAATATGACTAAAACAGATATAGTTAATGAGATAGCTAAAACGACCGGCATCGACAGGCCTGCCGTTCTCTCAGTGGTTGAGCAATTCATGACCGTTGTAAAGGACAGTCTCGCACACGGCGAAAATGTATATCTTCGAGGATTCGGCTCCTTCATCGTAAAGACTTGTGCCGAGAAAACCGCCCGCAACATCAGCAAGAATACTACTCTCATTATCCCGGCTCACAACATCCCGGCGTTCAAACCCGCCAACTCCTTCAAGAACGAGGTCGCAAAGTGATTATGGAAGAAGAAAACGAAGAGGAACAGTCTAAGGTCGAAACCATCCATATTCAATCAAACACCTGCAACTGCGCTGAATGTCAGGAGAAACGCAGTAAGTATGTTACCATACTTGATGTTGACCGATATATAGATTCTCTTAATGATTGGGACTGAACCGACAAGAGAAAGAGGTGTTCTGTGTATATGATTCAAGAACAATCTCACAAGAAAACATTTTAAGAGTAGATTTTATGAAGACAAACAATATATCTTTCATTGCTGGCGTCGCATTATTGGTGGCAACGGCAACCGGATGCACGGGCAACAAAGAGGCAAAGACAGATAAGCTTGATAACAATGCTAAGAGCGAAGTCGCTAACGCCGACATTCGCGGACAATGGTATATCGAGAACATCGTTTTCAGCGACTCCGACTATGTACGCCCCGATGAGACGTCATCGAGCATGAAACAGTATATTGTCTTTGAAGACAGCACATATTTCATCATGACAAACTGTAACTCTTTCAACGGGTCATATACTGTAAAGGGAGATTCCATCAAACTCGGTGACGGAGCCATGACCGAAATGGCGTGCGACGACATGAGAACAGAAGATGCCATACGCCGTATTCTTCCGCGTATATCCACAATAGACGTTCAGAATGATTCTGTCGTAAGATTGAGTGGCATGGCTCCCGCCGAATGTATCCTGCTTCGCAAAGCAAAAACTGACATAAAATGAATGCATTGTCAAAAATAATAAAACACGCAATTACTTTGATAATAATGACAATGAGTGCCACACAAATATCAGGTTGTAACAGCAGCGACAATATCGCTTCTGTTTCAGCGCCTGAATTTGATAAGGCAATCAAAGCAGACTCAGTGCTATTGCTTGATGTCCGCACACCTCAGGAGTATGCCGAAGGGCATATCGACGAGGCGTTGAACATAAACATCCAATCTGATGATTTCCTACAAAGGGCAGAGAAAGAATTGTCGAAAGATTCCACTATACTTATCTATTGTCGAAGTGGCAGACGATCGATGGAAGCTGCCGAGATACTGTCTGAACTCGGATATAAGGTAGTCAATCTCAAAGGCGGAATCATCGAATGAAAAGGAGACGGCCTTCCGGTAACGACTGAAGGACTACCAAAATAGATGATCTGCAATGATTCAGATAGGACGATATAAATTTGGCTTTGTGCCACTGTCTATGATTGCCGTTTTTATTGTACTTACGGCGTGTGCCGTTGTTGCTTCAATAACACAGGATAATCCATATAGTCCGTTGCCGTTGTCGGCAAGAATTCTGATAAATGATGGTATGGCACTGTTGGCAACTTTGGTCTATGGCATCTTTGCACACTTCGCTATTGTCATCATCACCCAATTGAAGAAATGAAGACTGTTTACCGCTCAAAAATTGACTGGTGGGTCTGGTTGTGTCTCGCCTTTATGATTGGTGTTACCATTCCTCTTGCCATTGATAATCCCTGGTTCGGCATAATATTCTGCGTGGGAATTACGGCGCTTTATCTCTGGCTGATAATGGGCTGTTGGTATGAGATTGATGGAGATAATCTTGTCGTGTACCAGTTTTTCAGACCGCATAGTTTTCCCATAAGCAAGATAAAATCGGTGACGAAAACCTCAAGCTATCTTGCGACCGCCGGTATGTCGCATTGCCGTGTATCGATAAGTTTCGTTGACCGTTCGGTGATGAAAAGCTTTGCGCCTTTGGAAATTTCGCCAAAAGACCGTGACGGATTTATCTCACAACTAAAGAAAATCAATCCAAATATCGAATGATTAAGCTGCGGTGCGTTGTCGAGCATATCACTTACCAGAATCAGGAAAACGGCTGGTCGGTGATGAAAGTCAAGGTTAAGGGGTATGACAATCTCGTGACCCTGACCGGCTCGTTGCTGGATGTACCCGTGGGGAGTGTCCTCCTTGTTGATGGAGACTGGCGCGTTGACCCGAAATATGGTCAGCAGTTCGTGGCGCAGTCGTGGACAGAGGTAATGCCGGCGACAATCTACGGCATCAAGAAGTATCTCGGCAGCGGTCTGATAAAGGGTATCGGCCCGGTTTATGCAAAGGCTATCGTCAGCAAATTCGGGCTGGAGACGATTGACGTTATCGAGAACGACATCGAGCGGTTGCTTGAGGTGCCGCGTCTCGGCAAGAAGCGGATGGAGAAAATCCGCGAGAGCTGGGAAAAGCAGAAAGACATAAAGGAGGTGATGCTCTTTCTTCAGGGACACGGCGTCAGCACCGCCTTCGCCGCCAAGATTTACCGAAAGTACGAAAAGGAATCCATCGCCAAAGTCAAGGAGAATCCTTACCAGCTCGCCGATGACATCTGGGGTATAGGTTTCAAGACCGCCGACGGCATAGCATCGAAGATGGGCTATGAGAAGAATGACCCTCGCCGTTGCCAGAGCGGAATACTCTATACGCTCAATGAACTTGCCGAGGAGGGTCACGTCTATGCCGAGCCGGAACAGCTCGTTGAAGCCGCCGTGAAACTGCTGGAGGCAGAGGAGTCTCCGGTACGAGATGCACTTGCAAAGATGATTGAGGCGAAGGATGTAATCGCAGACAACAAGGTGATCTATCTGCCTCCGTTCTATTACGCCGAGAATGGTTCGGCAAAACGGTTGCAGACTCTTCTTTCTACATCTTCGCTACTGAACGCATCCATCGCAGCCGAACCGGAAGCGGAATATGGTGCGAAGCCCGGAGGCATAGTCTATGACGAGGTGCAGCAGGCGGCAATCGACAAGGCTTTGGAATCGAAAGTAATGGTGCTGACCGGTGGACCCGGTACCGGTAAGACCACCACGACACAGGGCATAATCGCCGCTTTCAAGTCGCGTGGCATGAGGATTCTTCTCGCCGCCCCGACAGGCCGTGCGGCAAAACGAATGACGGAGGCGACAGGAATGGAAGCCAAGACCATCCACCGACTGTTGGAATACAATCCGATGGACGGCTACAAACGCAATGAGGAGAATCCGTTGGAAGGAGACGCGTTGATTGTAGATGAATGTTCGATGATTGACATCCTGCTGTTCTACAATCTGATGAAAGCGGTGCCGGAGAATATGCGCCTTGTCCTTGTCGGCGACATCGATCAGTTGCCAAGTGTGGGAGCAGGGAACGTCTTGCGCGACATCATCGACTCGCAAAAGATTCCGGTGGTGCGCCTCACCCGCATCTTCCGTCAGGCTCAGTCGAGCCGCATAGTCATGAATGCTCACGCCATCAACGCCGGGCAGTTCCCGAACATAAAGAACGGTCTTGACACCGACTTTTTCTTCATCAATCAGGAGGATGCCGACGAGATTGTCAAGCTCATAATAGGATTTGTGCGCGACCGTCTTTCAAGGAAATACGGTATGCCGCCGAAAGAGATACAGGTGCTGACACCCATGCAGCGCGGAACCGTCGGTGCATCCAATCTCAACATCGAACTGCAAAACGCCCTCAACCCGTCGGGTCCGTCATTGGCTCGGGGCGGCTACACATTCCGTCAGGGCGACAAGGTGATGCAAATCCGCAACAACTATGACAAGAGTGTGTTCAACGGCGACATCGGCTATATAACCGCCGTCGATACTAACGAGCGGACGCTCACCGTCTCTTTCGACAGTCGCCTTGTGGAATACGACATAACCGAACTCGACGAGCTGACGCTCGCCTATGCAGTAACCATCCACAAGAGCCAAGGTTCCGAGTTCCCCATTGTGGTAATGCCCGTTACGATGAAACACTTCGTCATGCTCCAGCGCAACCTCATCTACACCGGCATAACCCGCGCCAAGAAAATCTGCGTCCTCGTCGGCACCACCAAAGCCCTCGCATACGCCATCCGCAACCAGACCGTTTCCAAACGCAACACCCTCCTCAAAGAACGCCTTAACCACAACTGAAAAGTTTAATGGAGCTTCAGACTTTGTAACGCCTCCATTAGGTCATCAACTCCAGCAACAGATTCATCGCTGATTTGAAGCCTAACAATTTTATAGAGTCTTTGATCATGAGATTCCAACTGAAAGCGGAGTAGCAGACAATGGCTTCGGTACACATATATCCATCCGTTGTCAAGGTACAATCCGTATCGATTGTCCCAGTCTGTGTGAAAGGCCCTGAGTATTCGGTTTTTCGCTTCAACATCAATCCGTAATCCGGAATAGGAATTTTCAATATCCTTCCAAACAAGACGTTCAACGTTTGTCAGAGCATCATTCTTCTTAAAGAAAAACCGGTGGTCATACTCATATCTTCTGATTTGATTCAGTTCCTCCTTATATTCTTCCGGAACGGTCTCAGGTATCTGAATGTATTCATATCGTCCGCCGAATTTCTTTTTTGTCATGGAGTAACAGCAACCGTACATCGCTTCGGCAAATGCTCCTGTCAAAATCATTGCGAGATGATGGTTAGCCGGACATTTCGCGGCATTATGAAGTGCAGAGGTGAAATCCCAGCTATAGTAGAAACATCGCCACGCAAAGGTTATGTATTCAAGAAAATCCTTCCAATGGTGTCTGGAACCTGACGGATAGTAATTCAAAACACAGCCCGGGATGTCGGTTATCGCCTCATCCTTTGTTGCGCCTTCGTTAAGTCGGCGAAGTACGGTCATCATGTACGAGGCATAATATTCCTGCTTGCCTCCATGAAAGAATGACACCCAGTCAAATTGTTGATGCCGTTGTTCGCTCTGGTAGCCGCTATCGATAAACGCAGCACTAATCATAGCTATCTTCAGGTCGAATGGAATGGGCTGTTCGTAATTGCAACAACCCCAGGCCTGCCAAGTATCGGGAATAGCTATCCCTGCCGGACGAGCATGTTTCAATGCCTTCCCGCATAAAACATAGAGACGATTTTTATTAATCAGCCTACCATCGTTTATCATTCGCCACATGACAATCGGGAGCATGCCGTAACCGGACAATCTTGCATCACGGGATACAAGCCTTTCGTAAAAACAGGACCTGTCATGTTCCCAGGTCCATGCGGCCAAATCACCTATAACAGCTCCTACCATTGTTAGTCGGGATAGATTGCCACTTTGAGTACGCCGTCGCGGTGATGCTCGAAGAGGTCATAGGCTTCGGCGATGCGCGAGAGCGGATAACGGTGGGTAATGAGAGGAGTGGTGTCGATTTTTCCTTGCTCGATGAGCGATAGAATTTCGGCACAGTCGCAACCGTCGACGCCTCCGGTCTTGAACGTCAGGTTCTTGCCATACATATCGGGCAGTGGCAGAAGCTGCGGCTTGTCGTATAGCGCAACGACGGTGACAATGGCGTTCGGCCGTGCGAGTTGCCATGCCATTTGGAATGTATTTTTCGCGCCGGCTACCTCAATCACACGGTCGGCACCACGGCCATCAGTAAGCTGCCTGATGATTCCCTGACACTCATCCGGCCCAGCCATAACAGCAGACGGATAATGCCTGCGGACAAAATCACGGCGGCGAGGGTCTTTTTCGCACACTACTATATGCCGTGGATTTTTCAGCAGAACGCAAGCCAGTGTGCATAACCCGGTTGGCCCAGCTCCGATAATAAGAACAGTGTCCTCTTCTGTGATCTCCGATATTCTTGCCGCCCAGAACCCCGTGGCAAGTATATCACCGACAAACAGGGCCTGCTCGTCGCTAACTGTGTCGGGGATGCGCGTCAGACCCTGATTCGCCATCGGCACGCGCACATACTCGGTTTGGCCCCCATCTATGCGGCAACCCAATGCCCAGCCCCCTTCAGACGACTGACAGTTGTTGACGAAACCCCGCTTGCAGAAGAAGCACTCGCCGCAATATGTCTCCACATTGACAGCCACGCGGTCGCCGGGTCTGATCGCTGTCACGGCATCGCCGACCTCCTCGATAACACCGACCATCTCGTGCCCGACTGTGATTCCGGGAACAGCCCGTGGCACTGAGCCATGCTTGATATGCAGGTCGCTGGTGCAGATGCTCCCGAGCATGACCCTCACTACAGCATCCGTCGGCTCCAAAATCTGCGGCCTCGGTTTCTCAATCATCCGAAACTCACCTTTCTTGATGTATGTATATGTTTTCATCTTTTTCTTCAGAGATAGTTAATCTTCCAGTATCCTGTCTTCCTGCTGCCTATACGCTCGATAATTCTGGCATCTTTCAGCGTTGACAGGTGATTTCGCACCATTCTCTCCTTTATGTCTGTTTTCGCGGCCAACTCCAAAGCCGTCAGACGCGGATTTTCCATGAGTGCGTCAAGCACTTTCAGTGAGGTTTCCGACAAATCCGGAAATTTATCATGCAATTTATCATGCAATTTAACCTGCAATTCGTCTTTTTCCTCTCCTTGATGTTCACGGAGTGTCTTGAGGATCTCTCCGAGCATGAAGATGATGAATGGACTTGACTCTGCTGCTGCTGAACTTGCGGCTATCGCATCATAATACTCCTGCTGGTTGCTGTAAACCATGTTCTCCACCGGAAGGTGAGTAAAAAGCGGGTGCAGCCGACCCAGTATCAGCGACTGCCATAACCGGCCGGTGCGACCGTTGCCGTCGCTGAACGGATGAATGAACTCAAACTCATAATGGAACACACATGAACGAATCAGTAGATGGTCGTTAGTTGTCTTCAGCCACTCGAACAGGTCCGACATCAATATAGGCACTCGTTCAGCCGGTGGAGCCATATGCACCATTCCCTTTTCAGAGAACACTCCGACACCCTTACGCCGATAATTTCCGGCATCATCGATCAAAGCCTCCATCATCACGCCGTGAGCTTTCAGCAGGTCTTTCTCATTGAACGGGTCCAGAGTCGGAAACATCTCATACGTACGGATGGCGTTCTTCACCTCCTGAATATCCTTCACCGGTGCCACAACATTCTTGCCGTTGATGATGTCATGCACCTGCCCCTCGTTCAGCATATTGCCCTCGATGGCAAGAGAAGAGTGAATAGTACGAATACGGTTAGCCTTTCGCAACCGCAGTCCGTCGCGTTGTTCAAGCCGAATGGCATACCTCTCAATCTGAGCCGAAATCTCCGCAATCAGATTGACAATCTCCGAAGTTATTTTGAATGGTGGCTGATAGAGTGACCGTTGTGAAAAGTTCATAACATTTCTTTTTTTATAATGTCAAGATTATAGGCCTTCCATTTCCCTTCAGGAGTCATAACGGCACGAACTCGGACTGTATCCCATTCATCTGCTCCAGTTTCATCCAACAACTCGGTAGGAATATATGTATCGCCAACGAACCCAAACACTTTACCATTTTTATTTACATTGGTTCTTAACTCGCCTTCTTCGGATTGAATAAGGGGGGATGACGTTCCGACTTCTACTGGAGAGATCTGTAAGAATATGATATGTTTTTTATCATGTTTGTCTTTCCGGATGCAATAGGTGATGTTAAGCAAATCGCCAACTTCTGGTCGCAGGGACGTCTCACTATAACGTACAATATCGCTAACCAGACCCTTACCCATAACTATGTGGAAAAGAGATTTTTCTGAATTAACTCCATCGACAGCTACCACTCGCGTCTTGAACCGGGACAGGGCTTCCTCTCGGGAACAAGGCTGAGGAGCGGCAACCATAATGGATTTCTGCCCATCACGTTGACGTATGTATTGCCTGTATTTTATAAAATCTCCTTTGCGGAACTTACCACTTTTATCTTGGAAGAATGTCTCTGAGGATGTTGGTGTAATGACGGTGTAGGCGTTTTTCTCCACATTTTCATACGATATATAACCAACTTCTTCCGGAAGTACGCTCCATGCAGGTGCATCCACAACTTTTATTGTCAGTGGGTGATAGATTTTTGTTTCTGTCTGTCGTGCTGGATAGGTTCGCGTTATGGAGTATTCTATTTTCTCGATTGCTCTTACATTGACAACGGCACCACTGGGAAGATTTTTAAGATGGCTGAAACGTTTTTGAGGGACAACAAATGAGGTGTCTGTGTTGCTTAAAACCAACATGGTTTTGCCTTCTTTATTAAATTTGTCAGTCAGGACAAATTCTTTCGGCTCATATTCTTCATAAGCATAGTCCATAGCGGCATCAACTACCTCACGGGAATCCATAGAGCCTTGTGTTGCGGAAGATACGATGATATTTGCTTCACGCCAATCGTCAGGAACACTTTTCCCCTGCTGCGTCCTGTTTGCTGAATACGCATCAAGAAGTTTGCGAGCCTCGGTTCCCATACCAATGGATGCAAGAGTCTTCGCCGTCTTAATACGTAGAGGTCCGATAATATCCTCGGATTTTTCAAGTTCAAGTGCTCTTAGATAGAATCCGGCTCGAAGTTTAGCATCCTCAATACACTCTCCGGCTTCTTGCCAAATATAATACTTTTCTCCCTGACTTAGAAGGAGCTTGCGATATATAAGGAGTGCTTTATCCTTTTCGCTCGACCATAAAAGGACTTTGGCTCGTTCTCGCATGGTCGTTTCATCAGATTTGTGTTTTTCGTCAATAACCCGATATGACTCGTTAAGGAACATCAGAAGTGATTCCTTGCTTCTGACACTACCGTCGGCTTTGGCAAAACTATAGCATTTACGTACAAATTGAATTATAGGAGCCGGATATTCATTGCCATCACTACCTTTCTGTGTGGAGAAATCCTCATCTATAATAGTATAGGGTGTGATTATTTCTGCGATGAACAAAAAATTGTCTCGCGAACTATCATCCGTGCTACGCGTTATGAGTCCAAGTATTTCTGTGTGCCAATGAGTTCCGGCATATGGCATATACTCGGTGAAGTAGTCCTTTGTCAGCTTCCAGAATGCATTGAAGTCAGAGTTATTCTTAAAGTCGTGAAGTCTCCAGAATATTGCTTTACTTTGCATATCGGCAATCTCGACTTTATCTGTTCTGGTGTTTTGAGAAAGATCTTCTATGAGGTGATCAGAGTACCAAGTCAGAGTGCTGCAAACGCGAGATAACAAGGAAGGTATGTCATTTCCATCCTTGTGTCCGTCGCGTTTGTCTTCTGATCTGAAATTCTGCAAGCCCCATAGTTTTATGAAATTCGGGAACACAAAGTCATGATTCTCACGAGCAAAATTTGACGCAAAGCTCAGTATCATCGAGTGGAGCATCGAAGGCCGAGGATTCTTTAGATTTATATAGTCTCTGAGCAATCTGCGAACTTCTACTGATGAGAGTTCCTTCAGTCTCTCCCGCATATACCTATATACAATCCACCCGAAATCTTCATGAAGATCCGCATCTATTCGTTCACTTTGTGTTCCACATAATTGAATGGCACTCCTGTAGGCTTCCCGAGGGTCAGTTTTAGATAATTCGCAGAGCCTTTTCAGTTCATCGAAATTGGGAACAAGCATTCGTTTAAGTCTCTGCAGACATTCATTTCCTGTTCCATTGTTATCCGCCATGGTAGAGGACAGTAGCTGCATCCTGTCTATACAGTGCCTTGCTTCGGTTTTAGCTTGAGAATCGGGATTCTGAAGATGGCGTTTTGCCATATCATACAGCACCCAGAACAGAGCTGCATCGGCCCATTCTCCGGGCTCTTGCTCACGTTCTCTTATAGCCAGTTCATAGGCCTCTTGCAGACGGCCTTGACGACGTAATTCAGTCACTTCTCGACTCATATTCCGGTAAGTTCTTTAAGACGCCTGAGGAATTGTACCATTTGAGCATCTTCCATCCCAAGAGAAGAGGATGCTATTGCTCTGGTAACAAACCCTTTCCCATTGAAGTAAAATTGCAGTGAAGCAAATGGCGCATCTGTTTTCAATCCATACAGTACATAATACTGCGCCGGATATTCTTTGATACCCGTTATACTTATACCCATCTCATCGGTAGCACTTCTCACGATGTTGAACAAATTCCTCAACCAGTCCGATGACGGGGTATAGACAATGACATATTTGTGCGCCCGAGTGTCACGCAAACACCGTAATATTTCCTCGTCTCCCTCAGCAGGATGTAATGCAGATATTGTGGTAAAAATGCCGGCCCCATTATACTGCAAGTCGTATTGACGAATGTCTCCCGAAGAGAGACGCACAGCATACCGATCGCGGTAAGGTCTTTCAATGACTGAGAGCAGTTCCGCTCCGATTTCTAGCAAAGCAGAAGCTGCACTATTACACTTTGCTTTCCGCGCTAATGAAGCCGTCGGCAATAGCGGACATTCGGTATCTGCATAGCTGATAACCTCAGATTGAGGTTTAGAGATGCACCTTACTGATGCGGATACGTCCAGTTTCGCTAATGGCGTGAGATGTGGGATGTTCACTCCGCACAAGCATCGTGAGGCTCGGGTAGTGGCCGTATAATTCCATCGTAATGAATCATTGTCAAGACCGGTACGCCAAGAATAATCCACATAAACTGTGTCCCATTCTCCTCCTTGACTCTTGTGACAGGTGATAGCATAACCGTATTTGGCATTAATAGCATTATAGTATGGGTCGCTATAAAGTGCTTGTTTGAAATCATCTGTGCCGGGCTTGAGGCGAGGATGTCGAATTACAAAGTCAAGATAGAGAGCGACCGCTTCGGAATGACTCAGGGAAGGTTTGCCGCTAAGAAGGAAAGACGATAAAAGTTTTGCTTGGCCGGTCACCCCATGGTCTGTTTCAAAGGTAACGTCGCTAAATCTCAGCCCAATATGAACTCGCTCCCTCTTGCCTTCGCGGTTTACCCAAACTGGTACTTGATGCACTTCAGGTTCCCCGGGAGTATCTACCAGACGGATGAAGTCACCGTTTAGCAATTCAGGGCTTGTTGAGCTGCCCATGTTGTTATGCACCACTTGCATTATATCTCCGTCACAAGGTGCATCTCCCACAAAATAATGGCTGCGGATGGCTCGGTTATATTCGAGCGTTTGCGCGTTGGTAAAACAGATAATTACACTCTTCCCTAATCTCGGAGTCGGATTTTCTTGTATAAACCGATCAACAACTTCTGATGCAGAAAGTTCCTCCACTTCTGAAGGCTTGAGGTCAAAGGTCAGACAGTTCCTTACCGGAGCATCAATCATTCGACGCACTTTCATTGCATTAGACAGTATGACGCTGTTGCTTTTCTGGCGGATTACTTCGTCAAGCATAAAACTTCTAACACCAATTTCGAGCGACTTGAAATAATCCTCCGAGAGAGCTTGGGAACAATTATCTCCGACCGGAGGTAACTGAGCCGGATCTCCTACGAACACTATTTTGGTCCCTAATGAGAGCTGAGAAAAGGTAAGTAAATCGGGCAATAAAGCATCGGTTCCGAAATGTAGCATCTCCTGCTTGGTCGGTCGGGAACCAATCAGAGAAGCCTCATCAACGATAATCACATAGCTTTTACCTTCCCTTTTATCGCTGAGCGATTTTATCGAAAAGTAAAAGTCTATGTCGTCAATATCTGCCGACTCTTTATTTCGTTCGTCTATAGGGTTACCATCCTTATCATGAGCATTCAGTTTCACGCCAGCCCTGTGATAAATCATCTTATGGATGGTTGTGGCTCCCTGCCCGGTTTTTTCAGCAAGGACTTTAGCTGCGCGCCCTGTTGGAGCCATCAACATAGGTTCGAGGCCATGTCGGCCCAAGGTATCGCACAATCCACGGATAATGGTTGTCTTACCGGTACCTGCATAACCTTTCAGTATAAAAACAGAGTCAGTGCTCTCAAGGAACGCCTCGAGAGCTCCGATTGCCTTCTGCTGTTGAGGATATAATTGCATGATGGAAATGGCTATTTTGAATGTTTAAGTTAATTCATGAATATGCACCAGTGCCATTCGCCTTCAGTTGGCTGAACGCGATATTGCTGAATCTTTTCTAACGCATGGATAAATTGTGCCATGGCTATTCTGATAAAAGACGGTTGTTGAATACATCACCTACTTCAAAAGCATACAGAGATTCCATACCTCTTCTATCAATATAAATATCCTTCATCCAATCTAATATATGCGAATGCTGATGTTTTATGCTATTCGTCGAAGGGAGGAAACTTATATTGTGAAAGGTAGATTTAATTTCTCCTTGGGCATTTTGTTTAACACCTCTGGAATCAATTACACCGAATCCTCTTCCTGATGTAATGAGATGGTAATTGGTTAATATGTTTCGGTCATGGGTAACGTCTCCGGAAGTATGAGCAACGATTGATACTTTAATTTTAGAATTAAGCTTCAACTCATGTATTTCAGAAACGACTTGCTCCATCCTTTCTTTTTTCAGCTCTCCGTTTTTATTGTAGAGAAATATCGTTAGATGGAATGGGATAGTAAGCCCCTTCGGGACTATTGCTTGTATCAAGCTATACAAAGATGGACGACGTCGTTCGAAGTTACTGCTTAATAAATAATTATCAATTATGATAGCGGAATTTATGGGAGCCAAACTGATTGTGGCAAACACATCCTTCCATGATGAAATATCTTCATACTCTTCTCCATGTTCTTGGAGTTTTCTTTTTTGGTCGGCGGTCAACAGATTGAAAGGGCGTAAATGAGATGTGCCTAAATCATCAATAACTTGCATATCCGTCAGTGAGGATGTCAACAAAACACCCATTTTCTCCCTATAATTCGAGTACGGCTTTGAATCAGGAGGAAGTAATAAGAAAATATCATCGGCCCGAGGCTCCTTTATATCTTGAAGTACGGTATTGACGCACTTGATGCTACGGGCAGGTCTCTTTAACAGCTTATTTACAATAGGATTAGTTGCCGCTAATTTTAGCAACTCGGTATTGCTACCTATCTCAAGATATAGGTCTCCTAATTTCTCAATGGTTGACAACACCGTACTATATGGACGATCTTTCCGAAGTCTGATAACCTCGGAAAGAGTGTCCTTTGTACAAAATATTCTATGCGCAGCCATCGCTATTCATTACTTAAGTCGAATAACCGTATTGCTTCATTATCGGCTTCATCAAGGAACCCCCCGCCGAAATCTTGTGAAAATTTCCCGTTCTCTTTAAGTCCCATATTATATGGATGACTGTTCTCATCCACGTAGATAACTGACACATCTTCAGCAAGAATTTTCTTCTCGGCTACCCGTACTTGCAACCTACGAATTAAATATTCGCTATGGGTCTCGATGATAAAGTGGATGTTATACTTTTCACGTGCCTCAGCAAACATATCCACAAGCATAGACTGGAACTTGGGATGCAAGTGAATCTCCGGCTCTTCAATTATTATAGTCTGCTCCGGGAATAAAACCTTGTCGGTATTCATGTCAGTGATATACATATAGTTCTGCCCGTACCATCCTTTTACAAGGAAATGTTGGAATGCATGCTGGATGCCTGTCTCAATCTCCAATAGAATTGAGAATAACTGGGTGATCCCATATCCTTCATCAGCCAGCAGGCTTGTACGGTCTCCCTTATGTAATCGGATGGCTACACCTAACCCTTCTGAATCCATATCAAGTGTTACGGAGTCGCAAATACCAAACTCCTTTAGCCACTTATTTATGAACGCATCCGGTTCATATCCCTTTTCATTTTTGTAATCACGAAGACCAACAAAGTCACGACGTGCATTGAAATACCGGTTAAGCAAGCCGGCAAAGTCTGATTTTGAATCAAGAGTATAGAGCCGCTTAACATCTATTCTTGAAGATCCCACATAGGACATAGATCCACACCATGTGGGAGTAAGTGCTTTTTGTAGCTGCTCATTGACATACTTTTTAAAGTCCTCCCATATATAGTGAATGGTTAGGTGTTTATGGTCTCCAATCCATTCTTCTGCTTCTGCTAATCTGATTTTTCCAGCGAACGAAGATTCTGGAGTAAGTTCGACAATTTCTCCTACTCGGACAAGCGTGGTTAAGAGTAGTGGAAATTTAATAACGCTGTTCTTTAACTGCTCAAGCTTTTTCCCATCGCCAGAGTTAAACTTAAGAATAAGCATATTCCATGCCTCATCAGTAAATGAGCAGTCCGAATATACATGAGACCAGTCTTGAGGGACTTCTGGCGTATCTTCAAAATCAATATTAGATTCATTGGAGAATCGAGAAAGCCAAGCTTTCTGACGCATCTTAAAAAAGTCTATAAATGTTTCACAGTCGGAGGTGCTGAACACTTCTGCGATTCGATCAATAAGATTCTCAAGGCCTTTATTTTCTTCGAGAATCGAAGAAAGCATTTTCTTCGTTTCATCGGCAAAATTAGACTTAATCAGCTGACCAATTTTGTCAAGCATGGGGACATTAAACAGGCTGTCATTATCAATCGCCCATTTCAAAGTTTCGTATGATACCTTATGAGTCTTTTCATACTCATAGGTATCAATTCCGGAAAAGATAGAATTTGTAAGGCTATAATCCGGATCCAAAAGCTTCTTTGTAGTTTCCAGATAGTCGTTAAGGAACGGCATTGTATTCAAATAGCAAGCCCCTTGATAAGACTGGAATACAGCCTCCTCGCCTTTAAGGATGGTAATCTTTTTTAGATAACCACGATTTAGGACGTCTGCCTTATTACTATTGAAGAGAAGAATCACTTTCAGCCCATTGTCAGCAGTAAAACTATATTCGATCTCTCCTGAAGTAGATGCAGAGTTTACAACCTTGTCAAAGCGACCGAGCAGATTCAACGGATATGAATCGAAGTCCATTGTATAATCTCCGAGTGCGAAGACATCCTTATGGTTGGATGATGCAGTTTTAATTTTCTGCATATAGGTATCCAAAAGTAATATCGATTTTGCGATACTGCTTTTACCAGAGCTGTTGCAACCGGTGAGGATTGTAAAGGGAGCGAGGTTTGCTTCTGCTCCTTCCTCACCGAAAACTCTGAAATTTTTTATTCTATAATAGGTGTTCATATTGCCGTTGTTTTGATTTACGATGCAAAGTTATAACCAATCTGTGCAGTCATTGTGCACTGGAAATATATTTTTCGTATGCCATTTTGAGTTTGTTTGCAATTGTTGTTCTAAAATGCTGAGGCTCTATGACTTCAACATCCTCTCCGAATCCCAGAATAATAGCTTCAAGCTCTTTGTTAGGTATTACATCCAATGAAATGAGTCTGTCCCCCTCATTAATTACTTTTTGAGAACCATGTATAGGTTTTGACAAAATGAAAGGGAATCTGTGAGAAGAAAAATGTAGAATCACATGCTCTACATTTCTGTCTACAGGAAAACTTACGCCGACGATATCCTCAAAATAATCATCAAAATCAGGTACCTTAGTATTTTCGATAAAAGGCGAATGTAGCACATCAATTGATTTGATACGATCCAACGCCACATTGGTGATGTTCTTATACTCATCATCATTAAGGCCAATAAGATACCATCTATTATTATACTGCTTTAAATAATAAGGGTGGATTATCCAATTGAAGACTGTGTTATCAAATGTCTGATAATGGATTAGCAGAGGCGTTTTATTGATTATTGCATTAAATAATGGAGAAATCAGTTCTATCCCGGCCGCATATTCATTGTTATCAAGACCAATGACACTACGTTCTGCGCCCTTTAGGTTAAATTTATCTTCTAAATTGGTTATCATTGACTCAATCCATTCAAACTGAGGTAATCCTTTAAAGCGGCTGAGCATCAATGTGGTCTCACGAAGTTGTGTGATTTCCTCATCAGTCAGAGGTTGATTGTCAATAGTGTATTTGGGGTCTTCATATCGATAATAGACTCTTCTTCCATCTTTAATACGTTCGATTAAAGCACTCCAGCCCTCGGGACTTTCCATAAAATCTATGTCAACAAGAATCTGGCGACGACTTATACCTGGTTTTAGCGAATCTGCATACTTCTCACTCCCTGTAAAATTATACAGAGCTTCATTGCAAGCCGCAATCAAATCTTCGATATAATATCGGCGTGCAAAATTGCTAAAGCACTTGTCAAGTGCGTGATACCTAATCAAGGCGTGTTTATTGGTTGACATCTATATTAAAGAATTAGATTCTCATTAGAGGGGGTAGTATTCAAGTTTGCAACAGAAAGTATGGTCTTGGTCTTACTCGAGTGCATCGCTGTAGCAACTTTCAGCATATTGTTGTGTGCTGATCGATTAAATCATTAGTGTACCATGACAGAACCTCGTCTGCAAATATGAATGTCAGCAGATGGTCGAGTCGCATGGAGAATGTCTCCCAGTCCGATGTTTCGTCTCTCTCGAAGTACATATACGGGAACAGTGTCGCCAATTTGTGCAATCTGGAGACATCCTGTTCTTTATCAAGTGACTGAAAAAGGTAATCCTGTAATTGACTTCCAATAAGAGATAAGGTAAATTCCAGATTCGATGTGCGGTAGTCCGCAAACAATTCGTTATGCGAGACAAGGTATTGACGGGAGAGTGTATTGATGGAGTAACCGCGACGGAATAAGTCCAAGAATGTAGCAAGTCTGTCAAACTCTGCCATCTCGGAAGATTCGTGGCAACCCTCATCAAAATAAGCCTTATCCCTAAATCTGAATTTCAAACAGTCAAATGGATTGTCCTTTATTGACTTTAATTCATCGGCTATTATAGCCAATGTCTTCTGGTCTCTTTCTCCGTCATAGAAATATCGAAGGGCGCGGTCATATTCCGAGTGTGGTTCCACAATGTCAAACAGCGTCATTGATGACTTGAATTTCATTGCGTCCACATCTCCGAGAACATTCTCTATGTCGCGGCCATAATTACACTCGTTCATTAGCTCGGTTGCATTCCGAAGCCTATTGGCAAGTTCATTATCGTTTACGAATGCGTATGCCTCATAAAGCGATTGGATAGCATATTTCTTAGCCATCCCGGAACGACCAAGCCCACGAATCTGAGGAAATACGAACCATATCCAGTGGCTTGTCTTCTCTCCGTCGGCAATCTCTCGTAGAGCCTGCTTATATGTCTCGTGTTCATCCTGTGCCTCGATGAAACGTTCAAGGTTGAATATCTCTTTCTTCATAATTATTCAATTTTCCAGATTTCAAGTGAAAGCTTATATAGCAGCTCCTGACGCTCTTCGATTGTGCTTCTGTCCCAATGATCAAATTCCTTTAGAAACTTTCCTATGCGGTTTATGGCAGTATTGTTGCCAACCGCATCAACTTTTTTAAGGGAGCTGGTCAGATAGTAGGATGACTTATGGTATTCCTCAACTTTTGCAGTGTAATCCTTGTTTTGGATTGACCGATTGATTGGCTTTTCGATAAGGGTCAGATTGCCAAGCATCGTCTTGACGTGGTCATAATCTTCAATGCTTGACTTAGCTTCCTCCGATACCGGCTTGAAGGGCAAAATATGCTCAATGTCTGTGTCATAGTAATCATCAAGCATCTGAGCAGTGAAAATTCCTTTGCGACCAAGGTCAACGTACTGACATAGTTTAGCCAGCAGATAGCGAAGTCTGAATACCTGCAAATCGCTCTGTGACAGACGATGAAATGTATCTTTGTATTCAACTGTCTTGCCGGACACCTCCGGTGCGATGTTAGAAGCTACAAAAGCATTGAGTTCTTTCAGATTCGTAACCTTGCACAAATCCAGATTCCATTCCGAGAAGTTCTTCTCCAATGCTTTGGCCTGTTCTTTAGTAATCAGGAAATAATAGAGATAAGCCTCGATATTGCGTGCAAGATAGTCGAACATCTCTTGACTGAAATTCCGTGCAGTCAGGAGAGGAATGATATGCTGCCTGAATACGGTTCCACCCAATCGGTTGATATTCTTGATATACACATTGGGTTGGCCCTTAGCATCCTTCCCTGTTGAGAAGTTTACAAAGGCCTGTGCATTCTCGATAAGACGATTTACGAACTCCAAAGGTTTCTTCTCATAATTGCAAAGTTCCCCGTGGCTGGTCATCCATTTGTAGATTTCATCCTCGCGGACAATATTCTTACCCGTGCCATCAGTTCCCTGGTCGGCCTGTGGATAATTCGACATGATGAAATAGCGGAGAAAACGAAGAGGTTTCTCGTTATTGGATTCCAGAATCTTAATCAGTTCGCGCCATTTATCCTTAAGCTTGTCAAACTTATCCCTTGCAACCTGACGAAAAATAAGATTCTTCAGGAGATCCATGGGATTAAGGCCCACGCCACGGTCATTAACCGTCTCGAATATCTTGAGGGCATCGTTTATATCCGGAGTTGAAATCTGAATGAATTTGATTCTTCGGAAGAAATACATGAAGAACTTCTTGACCTCAGCACTATCCTGTTTACAGTAAGACGCTATAAACTCTCGGAGATGGAGATAGGCTCTTACAAGAAGCTTGCCACTCTTGGTCAAAGACTCCTCAGCCGGAATATTGTCACTGGCAATTTGCTCTAACACTTGGGAGGCGTCTTCATATTGGAGCAATAAATGATATTTATGCACATCGTTCCCGTCATCATCCAATGTGGTATTGGCAATACACTGATCGATTGTGGCATGATCAAGATTATATTCAGCAAACACGCTTTTGAAGGCACAGAGAGCGAGGAACAAGGTCGTGGTGCGCTGTTGTCCGTCAATCAGTTCATTGGTGCCGTTGTTATTGAACACTACGGTAGTACCAATGAAATATTCTTTCTTGGAGTCTGCCGAGTAAGCTTCATCAATGTCTTGAAGAAGCTGCTCGACTTGTTCATTCGCCTCCCAAACATACTCACGCTGGTAGTCGGGTACAATGAAGAAGTTTGAAAAGCACTTCTCCACCGTCAGGTCAATGAATTCGTATTTTGAAGAGTTTGGCATATCTCACATTAATATTTATCTATATGTTAGATGGAAGATACCTTCGAGTCGAAAACTGGATTTATAATCCGTAACGCATCAATATAGCACTCCAACAGGAGAGGGTCTCTAATTAATTGCTGTACTAATGTAAAAATCTTTTCTGCTGCTTGATAATTATATTGTTTCAATATTAAAGTTAGCATATTAGTTACAGCTCGTTTTTTAGCAGTGGTATACAACCCATCCCATATAAAAACCGAGGCTATAATAACATTTTTAAGAGCAAACGGATTATAGCCTATTGACTCAAGGCAATAATCAAAGTTATTTAGCTTATTATGTGCCATCCTATCGTATTGACAAGATATATATTGAGGCGAGATTAAGCAACCAACGAAATGACAAGAATTTAAAAAATCTATCATTCCGATTTTCAATTCATCATAAAATAGCGCAAGAGCCGCCTCGCAATTAATTATACTATAGGCTGTTATTTCATTGAGATAAGCATCTTCAGATACTAGAATCCATCCTTTATCTAAAGCCAATAGCAAGCTATCAAATTGAATGTCTCGTAACAGATCGTCTTTCCCATAATCCTCAATGTTCAATTTTTGAGGGATATAATCAACTTTACAGTATGAATCTATCCAGCTCAAAAGATCTTTAATTATGTTTGCTATATTTCTATCGCGTTTCTTTACCCCTTCATCAAATAAGTTTTGAGAAGCATAGCTAGATAAACCTGATGGCATACAATAACATTCCCTGTCATATGCCTGCTGGAGATGTGAATATGTTCCCTTGGAAATATGGAGATGACAAGATAGCTTGTCGGCATCATCCCCAAGTATCCTATGGATTAGAATCAGTGAAGATAGATCTAGGACAACATCCCTATCGGAGCCTTTAAGATTGCTAATCTTGTGACGCATCTCAAGAATGGGAAAAGGGAATTGATATTTATATTTTTCCCCAAATATAAAATCGTACAACTGTCCGATATCATTATTCGCCACAAAGCTATATAAAGATATACCATGATTTTTATATTTGTTGTCTAAATCCAGATTTTCTTTACATCCGAACGATGCTACAAGAGCTTTAAGACTATCGATAATATTATCACCAAAGTCTTTTATATTTACAGTCCTAAAAGATTTGCTTTTATTATTTTGAATATCTTTGGAAACTTGTTTCATTACACCATAATATGGATTATGGATATGTTTGATAATTAGACGTTGAGTTTTAGAGCCGAGATTAACGGTCATTTCGTCTCCTCGTCTCTTTCCAATGAAATCTTCATATATGGAACCGATCGTTATTTTTTCTTCAAATCTTTGTTTACCTGACTTAAATTGAATAATGTCTCCCTCTGCAACTATGTCATGTTCCTTGTCAATTATTTCGGCTGCTCCCGGCTGAATATGCACCTGAAAAAACAGGTCTTTTAAGCGCTGATCAGTCGATTTGCATATTTGTTGATATAAAAATTCAATGGCTAAATCAATCTTCCCGATTAAGATATAAACATTTACAATATTTCGGATTTGATTATAATCAAATCGAACTGTATGCAATTTGTCGAATAAACCAATTATTTCGTCTGTGTTATTTCTACTCTTATAGAGGTTCAATAATCTGTGAAATATAACGTTAGAATTGTCAGGTAATAAATCATATAATTTTTTACTCAAATTCTCCCCTGCTTCGTAATCATCCAGCTGCTCAGCAAGATTGAGCTCTTTTATAAGTAATGGGATGTCATCATTCCCGCGTTTTCTTAGGTCTTGTAGATATTGATAAAGTTCATCATTCTTGTGAGAGGTTTCTAACAAGTTCATATACATTTCAGAGGCCTGATCATGAACTCCAGGAGACAATAAATTTTGAGTAATAGCTATAGCTGTTTCATAATCTCCCTGTTTTTGATACACTAACGGATAAAATGGAGCGAAAGCCCTATGGCTATTAGGATACTTTGAAAGAATTAACTGAACTGAAGAATCATCTCCATTAAAAAAATCTATGAATGCATGAAATAAACTTGTCTGTTCCTCAGTAAGCAATTTCATTTGTTTCAACAAGGCATAGTATTTTTCGGAATGGTATCGCCCTAGATTCAACATCCAGTAGTAACCATCTTCAGGTATCGGACCTTCGGAAAGCCTGTTCAACTGTACAGTTACGTCTTCCCAATTATGGGATAACATCGCATATTTTAGAAGTTGTATGTCACCTTCTAATGGTCTATCTTTCCACTCTTTTAATGTGAAAATAGCCTCCTCTACCTTTCCTGAATCATAGAGCAGAAAAGATAGTAATAATGGCTTTAGGGAATGATTCCTTGAGGGAAGTTGTTTAACTTTTTCAATCCAATAATTTGATCTGTCCCTCAAATATCCTGCAACTGAGTGATAAAGTTCAATATCGGGCAAAAGAGGCCTAATCTCGGAATCCTCGATTAGCTTGATAAATCTATCTGTAAGACCAAATAGTTTTTCGGATTCAGTTGTTTTTAAATCTTTTTCAAAAAATCTAATGGACGGGGTTCTCCAAAATGTTGCAATCGCTTGTGCTAATTGGAGAATCCAAAGTGGTAAGGTTTTATAGGTTAATAAAAGGTCATCTCTTTCTATTGTTTCGAAATCAGAGACATGAAAGTCCTCTTCCCTGATTTGAGACAATAGAATCATTTCGCCAATTAACGAATCAGCCAAATCCTGATTCACATTTCTTAGATTGTCATAAAACTGCTTTTTATCGGTTGTTAGAATAAAATCGGGGATATAACTCCAAACATTATCTATCGCATTAGCTCGAAGTGTTTCTGCTATTTGAAGTGCCTCGTTTTCTTTATGTCTTGCACAGAGTGCGAAAATATACCCTTCAGATGCATTCACGTCGATTACGCCTGTTAACTGAGAATATTTGTACGCCTTTCCAAATTCTTTTTCAGCTCTTAAATGATCAATATATTTAGAACAAGAACCTTTACTGTGTTCTAATTGGGAAATAAGCTGATTATTATCAGGACAAAATTTTTCTGCCTCTTCTTCTAGGCGCAAGAGTAAATCATATGCGGTTTTTAATTTGAGGCTATCAATTTGTTCCTTTATTGAATGAATAAGGTTGATGATTATTACCTTATTTTCTGGACTTAGGTTTTGTATCAATTTCTTTAACTCTTCATGGCGGTTGTCATTCTTTTCTTCAGAAATGGCAATGGCTCTTTGTATCTGTTTCTGGCTATCTTCTATCTTCTTTGCATCAACTTTATGTGTTAAAAAGAAAATGGCGGCAACAAGTACTAAAGAGATGATGGAAACAATGGATACTATTGTATCAACATTATCCCATTTCAAAATCAATTGCCAATAATTCTTATTAGAGGTTCTATTTAGGACTATTTCTAATGCCGGCAGCCCAAATAAAGATGCACTTCCTAATGCAGTAATCCCTCGAATTGTGTATAATGCGATTCTGGCACTTGAGGTGGAAAAATAATGATTGATAATCTTGTTACTGATACTGCATAGGAAGCTTTGCCAAAAATCTATTTTTTGACCTTCCTTCCTAACCATAGCGAGTAATAAGAAAACTCCCGCAGATATTATAATTATTAATGCGATAAAAACCATACAATAAACTTATATTTCGCCGGTGAATATGAAGTGACGCAGAAGTTCGTCGAGCATCATATTGACTTTGGGAACACTTAGCGTCTGGCCAGTCTTCGACTGGAAGTAGGCACGGGCAAGCGGACGGCTTACTGAAGCAAGAAGCCGTTTGTACCGACCGAATGAGTCAATGTCGGCCTCGGTCAAATGAGCTCCCGACATCTCTTTCAGCAATGCTCCATCAAGGCCGAAGCTGGTTACAAGTTTCTGAATCTTGCCTTCCTGTGCTCTGTTCTTGTAATCAACAATATAGTCGTGAAAGTTCTTGCAGACGTTGAGGTTAGCATCCCCAGACTGGACATCATGAAGGAATTGGCTTGCATACAATTGCTCTTCCTGCGACAGGGAGGCATACGATTTATGCAGTTCATCAAGAATGCGCTGGAGTCTGTCAGGGTCAAGACCCTCATCAATCGCCTTTATATATTTCTCAAACCTACTGTTCATGTAGTCGTAGTCGATGCGCCCGGTCTCTATCTCGGTGAGATGTGGGTCAATATCGTAGGGGACATTTGGTACTCTTGTACCGCCGCTTCCTGTATAAAGCTCTTTATATCTGGCTACAAGGATGTCATGGTCATCTTTAGTAAAGATAACAGCGAAGTCAGTTCCGTCATCAAAATGATATATCTGCTTGTCCCATAAAAATCCTTGAAGCTTGGCTGCCTGAAGATGGTCGTTAAACTGCTTGAACAGTTTGGCAAACCGTCCCTTTTCGGCATCAACATTCGGCAGACGCGACATGTCGGGAATCCCTGCGAGTTCAAACAGTTCCTTGATCTCTGCGTATATTTCATTCATCCTGCGGAGATTGTGTGGCAACAGATCTACAAATACATCAAGCGGTCTGTCTCCGGAATACTCTGCAATAGCGGTATCTATATTCCGCTTCATCGTATGACAGAAACGATAGTAGCGGATAGTGCCGTGAGGTTTGTCGTTGTCGCAAGGTCGGTTTGTTCGCGAGAAAGCCTGTATCAGCCCTTCATGCTTCAACACCTTGTCAAGGTAAAGCGTATTTACCCATTTCGAGTCATAACCGGTAAGCATCTGGTCCACCACGATGAGTATATCAATCATCATCTCGGGTGTGGACGCTATATGCTTGTATGTATCCTCGTGAGCCAGTCTGTTGGCAATATCCTTCTTCATTGCAGCGAAAGACTGCTGCTTGTATTTCTTTTGATACAGACCGTTGTAACCGCCTATGATTTCCACAAGAGCCTGTTCCTTATCGAATCCACCTCCTCTTTCATCTATCGAGGGGTCAAACAAACAGGCGACTTTCAGTTTCGGAGCCTTCTGACGTAGCAACCGATAGTACTCGATAGCTTCGGGGATACTGCTTGTGGCAAAAATAGCATGATACTTTCCCCCAAGACTCAATAATGGGAAGTTCTCAATAATATCATCTACCACAGCTTCGCGATGTTCCGGGCGTTCAAATTGTTCTCGGTCGATATAATCTTCGATACCTCGGTCATATGAACCATCCTCATATTCTATTCCGGCCATCGGCACATCATTCACATAATGGAAGAAGACTTCTTTCTTCCGTTCATCTGACATGGCATCTTGAACAGAGTTCGCTTTCGCCTTTTCAAGGGCGACAGCCTGACGAAGATCTTTGTCCCGATACGTCGTAACCATCACCGGATTGAATCCTTTGACATTCTTGTCGCGGATACCATCAGGCATAGTGTAGCGGTGCAGTTCGGGGCCAAACAGCGAAGCAGTATAGTTCATATTCCGCTGATTGTCCTCGAATATCGGTGTTCCGGTGAACCCGAAAATCAGTGACATCGGGAATGTGTGACGAATGGTGGGATACATATCTCCGAACACGGAACGGTGCGCCTCATCAATGATAATGACTATCTTCTTCTTGCGAATCTTTTCCAATTCAGCCTCACGCCCTCTCATGCTCTCATCGCTGATATTACTCATTTTCTGAATAGAGGTTACAATCAGGCATTTGTTGGCGTCGTCACTCACGAGATTGGCAATAAGCTCGTTGGTATTGGTTGTATCGAGAATATCTTCTTCGCTGGTAAATCCTTGATATTTTTCAAGACTCTGAGTTCCAAGCTCGATACGATCCATCAGGAACACTACCTTATCAATGAGGTTGGACTGTTGCGCCAACAGTTGAGCGCTCTTGAAGCTGGTCATCGTCTTGCCGCTTCCGGTTGTATGCCAAATATATCCTCCGAGCTGCTGAGGAATCTTCCAGTTTCGGTCCTGAACAACGCGGTTAATCTTGTGTACGGCAAAATACTGATAGCTACGCATTACTTTCAGGGCATTGTCACCGGTGTCTGGCACTGTGTAGAATCCGATAAGCTGGTGTGCCATCGGAATCGACAGAAATGTCTCGGCTATATCCTGCCAGTCGTTGATAGGTTCATTGTTGAAGTCTGCCCAATGAAAGAAATATGTGCGGTTGAACTGTCCGTCAGGCCCCGGGTTTGCAAGGTATAGGGTCTCTTCCGGTGTCATCGCAACAAACACCTGTATCATAGAGAATATGCCGGAGAAAACTCCCTCCTTCATATACCTCTCTATTTGGTTTGTCGCATTCGTAACAGGCACACCACTCTTTTTCAGTTCAATATGAATCAACGGCATTCCGTTGATAAGCATCATCATGTCACCACGCCGGTCACCAAGAATAGGGGAATTGCTGTTGAAACGGGGCTGACGTACGAGCTGATATGTGCTTTTGCCACCGGCTATCTGCTGGCGGTCGTAGATATTTAAGGCAACGTCCTTCCCAAGATGATCCGGATCATTCGGATTGTCACGCCTGATGGTGACGGTCTTGCCATTGACAAACTTGTTGATGTTGAGAGGAGTCCTCAAATCCGTCACCTGTTGAAGAATCTGCTCCATCTCGGTATCGGTCAATGGCTGCCCGTTGAGGCAATCAATACCGTTGTTTGTCTCAAAAAGTCTGTCGGCCCAGTTGCGTATAAGCTCGGCCTCAGTCGGATAGTTAAGGACGGACATATTTCCCCAGCCCTTACGTTTGAGCACCTCTATAAGAGCTAACTCAAACTCCTGTTCATCGTTAAATGGTCTTGTGGTCATGGCTTATACGAACATTTTATCAAGAAGCGCCGACTTCAGCTGACGCAGCTTTTCGAGCTTTGCTTCATTTAGCGCAATAAGAGAATCTATTTCGTTGAATAGTTCTACAATATCCTTTTGTTCGTCTTTTTGCGGGAATGAAACATCTCCAGCAAGTGCATCTTCATTACCTATATTTAGGGTGTTTTTAGCGCCTTTACGAACAATCGGTCTCAGATAATCATTCAACCGATCTTCACTATCAAAGTATGCCTGTACAAAAGATGGTTCAACATTTTCAAGAGGGGTATAGACCGCATATAATGCGGAGACAATGCCAGGTAATCCTGTATTGGTCTTAATGATGCCAAATGGCTGATCTCTTAGAGGAGATTTTGTATAGACAATCTCATTAGTCCCTATTATGGAATATCCTGTCAAAGAGGCACCAGCAAGAGACTTACCTTGATATTCAATTTGGTTTACGACTCCATTTTCTTTTGATACGGATAACACATCCTCTTTAGAAAAAGCATTGTCTTTGTTCTTATTGGATGATGTAGTGAGGTAAGTACGCAATGGGGTTGTGGACCAATCACAACTATATGATTCAAATCTTATTTCTGGAGTCTTTTTATTTGCCATGATTGAGGATTTCTTGAAGAGTTTTTAATGCGAGTTTGTCTAATTGACTTCCATCAAGTTTATCAATAAGTCTTGATAATGATTGTTCAGCCCTACTTATGGATTGTTCAATATCATGGAGCGTTTTCGCATATTTAGAAACAAGTGCCGTCACGTCTTTGGTAAGGCTTTCTATTACAGCCGCGCGTTCATCACCGAGGGTATCAACTATCGGCTTGACCCATTTGAGATATAACAACAGCGAAATCTGTTCTTCCGAGAGTGAGTTGATTGAGAATATGGTCTTCTCTTCAAGCTCGATTTGGACAGCTTTGATAGCCGTTTTCAGCTCCTTCTGCTCTGCAAAGAGTCGCGAAGCGTAAAGCACATGGTGCTCAAATGTTCCCTCCGGGAAGTCTGCTCCCGAACGAAGCTCGTTGAGATATGTAGTGACCGACTTCTTGGGATAAGTTCCATCTTTAGCCGCCTCCATTTCCATCCATTTGATTTGAGGATTTGCAGCTATGAAGGCGAGCTTATTTTTCTTTGTACCAATTTCGAGATACTCTTTAAGTGTCTCTATTTCGGGAGAAGTCACATCTTTCAGCACATCTTCAAGTGCAGCGTCAACCTTCTTCGGGTCGATTGAATCGCGATCGTCATTGAGTATCTTCTCATCTTCCTCGCCGGCTTCATCCACAATTGCCGAGAGTTCGCTCGCTGCCGAAGACAATCTCGACTGCAACTGTTTGATTTTATCGACAAGCTCCGGAAGAAGAGTTTCCTGAACGAGCGAGAACGGCATGATGCGACCACGCCATCCCTTCTGGACTTCGGTCTCCTCATCACCGCTCTTAACAACAACCATGTTCGGCTCTATCTCGAAGATAACCTTGCGCCCTTCTGACTGAATCAGTTCAAGATCCTGAGAAGTTGTCTCCCAACAGTCGTTTAGACTTTGATATGCCTTGTAGCTGTCAAGCAGCGGCACGTTCTCCAGTCGCCGATAGAGGTCATTCCCAAGCACGTCAAGTTCACGTGCCGTGTTGACTGTTTCCATTCCATCTATCAATTGAGATTTGAGATAGTCGGAATAGTCCGCAAACGCCTCATTGAAGAGTTCGTTGAAATGTGCCACGTCCGAGTGATTGGCAATAGTCTCGGCAATATTTTCAACCTTGCACTCCACATATTCCCCATCCGGGAAAAGAGCCGACTTCAATTCAGGCATCACTTCCCAGTATCGGTTGAGGAGGGCAATCTCTTTTTGCGGCACACCACCAAGCATGGAGGAATAGAAATCCCAATGCTCAATCGGTTCTGACGAGTCTACATATTTCGGTATGTTAAGGTCGTATTCATTATCACGAATCTCCTTCTGGCTCACCAGACGCGCAAATTTCTCGACCTCCTTGGGACGGTTGACAACAGCCTCAAATATCCGACGGATGTCCGAAGCGCGAAGAATTTTCTTCTTGCCGTCTTTTGAAGCATATTTGGAAGCGTCAATAAAGAGTACGTCGCTGTCATTGCGCCGCTTTTTAAGAATCATGATGATTGTGGCAATAGGAGTGCCGAAAAAGATGTCTGCCGGCAATCCTATGATGGTCTCAATCTGGCGGTTCTCAATGAGGTTCTTCCTGATTTCAGCCTCGTCACCGGGACGGAACAGTACTCCATGGGGAAGGACGATGGTCATTATGCCATCATTCTTCAGGTGATATAGGTCGTGGAGAAGGAAGGCATAGTCTGCTTTCTTTTTGGGTGCCAAGCCATAATCACTGTAACGAGGATCATCTTCCTTGTCGAGTGGACGGTTCCACTCCTGCGAGTAAGGAGGATTGCTGACCACGGCATCCATCTGTACCATGTGGTATGTGGCATCGCGGTCTTTCTCGGACTCGAAGTATGGCCAGTCGCTTGCAAGAGTATCGCCGTTGCGGGTAATGATATTCTGCGTGTTGATATGGCGCATCACCAGATTCATGCGCGTCAGGTTGTATGTATTCTTTATCAGCTCCTGAGCGTAATATTTGATGTTGTCGGGATGCTTGCCATGTTTGGTAAAGGCTTTGCCAAGCGTTATGAGCAATGAACCGGAACCGCTGGTCGGGTCGTAGACTTCCACCTGTTCACGGTCGCGAAGGTGATAAGCCACAATCTCCGCCATAAGTTCAGATACCTCGTGAGGCGTATAGAACTCCCCGGCCTTTTTACCTGCCGAGGCAGCGAAATTGCTAATGAGATATTCGTAGATATAGCCAAGTACATCATATCCCTGTTTGCCGTCCATAGGAATATCCTTAATCAGCTGAATAAGTTTGCTGACAGCAAGTGACCGAGACGAATCCGATTCACCAAGATTCTTCAATCCGGTCTGGAGTGTTTCAAATATATCCTTAAATACACGTTCACGTGTCGGATCAATATGACGGTTGAAAGCCGATAATGCATCGGTAACGTCCTTTATGCCGAACTCTCGACCTTTAGCCAGCCAAGTGCTGAAAAGATGATTATAACCTATGAAATAGCCCTGATTACGCCGAATCCAATCCACCGTCTCTGTGTCTTCCTCGATGACTTCCTTGATGGATTCTTCATCGTAGCCATTGGCAAAAAGCCATTGTTCCATCTCTTCACTCAGGAATCGATAGAAGATAAAGCCGAGAATATAATCCTTATACTCATTAGCTTCAATTTTTGAGCGCATCTTATTGGCTGCCGCCCATATCTTGTTTGCAAGCTGCTGCTTGTTCATATGCTGTTTCTATGATAATAGTCAGTTACTAATCAATTTTCCAATGTCGAACGTAATAAATCCTTTATATCGACATTCAATAACTTTGCGATTTCGGCCAATGTCCTAAGGTCAGGTTGAATCCGGTTAGTACACCATTTGGAAACAGTAGCCTGATCTTTCCCCAATTGTTCTGCAAGCCATTTATTGGTTTTCTGGTGCTCTACAAGCACCACCTTTAGTCGATTCAGATTTTCGTTCATATCTCAAATGATTGGTATTAGATGCAAATTTACGAAATTTCCATGACTAATAAGGTATATTCACTCAAAAATTTTTGGCAGCGACATTGCCGAGAAACTTTAAGTGCTAAAAAATATGCCCTCGATACTCTATAAATAAAGCATCGAGGGCGTGTATTATGGAACAAAAAGGGCGGCGAGTTCCTGACAGCGACGCTTGTAAAGTCCTTTATGAAACTTACCCCTATACTTGCAGTGGGCTGTGTAGGCTTTGAATATGTCGCGGTCTCCAGCTTTCAGTTTTCGATAGACTGTGCTTTTCTTCACTGCACCGGGGCCGATGTTGTAGGACAACACACCCATAAGCAAAGCATCCAGCGGCTTGAGGTCGTTGAATATGGCTATGAACTTGTTGAGGTCTTTGCGTAATAGCGCGTCAGCCTCCCGTTCACTCATCCTGTAACCACGGAAATATTTTTCGCCGGGTTGTTTTCTGTGACCATATCCGAGGTAAGGCCAATGCCGTCGGGAGTCGTGCAAAGTTTCATGGTGCTTGATAATCATAACGGCTCTCTCGTATGGAGGCAACTCCATTATACTGCGCTTTGCGGCGACTTCGGGCGTTGCCGCCACAAGGGTCAGCAACGCCACGAAGAACATCATCAGTTTCTTCATCGGACAACCGGTGTTACAGGTCCAACAATCGGGCCGATGATTCCGGGAGTCTCTCCGCCGTCATCGTCGCCGCTCTTGCCGTTGAACTCGAAGGTCTGCTCCCACGGCGTCGAGCCGAAGTTGTCCTCTATCACGATGAGGAACTTGTGAGCCTCCGAGGTGCGGGCAGTGTAGTTCAGACGGAAGGTTTTGCTTTCCAGAAGCACACGGTCGTTGTTGACCAGCACGGGACCGTCAACGAGTTTGAGGGTACCCTGACCGTCATACTGGAAATAGCGGATGGTATAGAGGGTATTGGAGTAGTTGCCCTCCGGCTTGATCTCGAAACGCAGCTCCACGGTCTGCCCCTTGACAATCTTGTCGCCGTATGGCATCACATCGACAGTGAAGGGATAAGACTGCTGGACATCGAGGTCATCGGAGCAGGAGGTCATTGCGAAGGCGATTGCAAAGAGTGCAATCCAGAAGCCGAAGAAACGGCCGGTGGTAAGGCTTATTCCGCCAAGTTTGTTGAGAATTGTTTTCACGTTTTTCAGAGTTTGAGTTTTGATGATTTTTTCGGATAGAGCGACATCAGGTAGTCGTTCAAATCCTTGTTGTCTGGATAAAGTGCCGACTTGTCCATGACCTTATCGCCGAACTCACGCTGGAGTCTCGCGAGTGCCGCACGACCGGCAGCGTCATTGTCAAGATAGCACTGGATAACAGTATAGTCTGCCAACGGCGTTATGGCTTTGGCAACATTGGAAACAGAGTTGAGAACTACCGAGTCCATGCCGTCGTTGAAGCCGAGGCGTTCAGCCGAAAGGAAGTCGATGAAACCCTCGAAGACATTGCACCGGGCATTGCCATTGGCAATAAGAGTAATATGTTTCGGAGGATAAGAGCCCTTAAAGAAGGGATTCCGTAGTTTATCCAAACGTTTGGATAAGCTGCGTTATCCGAACTAAAATAAAATCCAAACTCTTTCTGTAAGATGTTGCCA
>ENA-UOJC01000172-UOJC01000172.1-human-gut-metagenome-genome-assembly--contig:-C104-NODE-172-length-116650-cov-38.386586_pt1 | contig 116650 bp, 113 predicted proteins | sample MGYA00242339_ERZ723886 | MGnify/ENA metagenome assembly ERZ723886 | reverse complement strand
ATTAACCATCAAAAGCAGTTTGCTGCCTTTGTCCTCCAGAGCGATAAATCAAAATATCACATCCAAAAAAGCATGACTAAATGTTCTGAAGCTGTTTATGAAGTCCGTTCTATCTTATACCCCAAATGTTATCTTAACAGAGCGAAAATGGAATAGAGGTAGCCTACATGAAAAAGCTTAGTTATTTGTTTATTGCCATTGCAATCCTGCTATCTGACATTATGTGTGCCGTGGTGGCGTTCAATTACCGAGACATGATTTGTGGCATTGAACACTCAAGTTATAGTGCTCCTGCAAGCGTAGCATTTCTTTCCGCTATTCCGTTTAGTATTGGAATTATCGTATGTGCTGCCGTAGCGTACACTCTTTATAAGAAGTCCAGATAAACGACTCTACACAAAAGCATAGGCTCCACCCGAAAGGATGGAGCCTAATTTTATGTTCCCTAATGAATAAATCCACATTAGCTGTTACTACACTTACTCCGTGAACATAGATAAGGAAATTGGGAGCCTGAAAATGGCTCAGATTGAGATTCGCAATTGCCTCAAGAATTCTTCGATACTGGAGGCTGTGGTTCCAGCCGCATCCGTCAGAAGTCCATCATCTGTCAGAATCGGTGTATCCAAGAGCACTTTGATGGAAACTGCGACGCTGGCACAGGATGCTATCACCCGTTTGGACTCCAGGCTGTACTGGCTGTAGTCGTTACCTTCTAACGCAAAAATATCCTCCATTCTATACACGAGAGGCAGGAAGCACGCATCCAGTCGTGCCAACAAGTTATAAAAAACACAGGTCTTTCGACGAATCGCTTTACATTGGTGTGATGCGGTATCCAGTTGAGCGGCAACTTGCTGCGCTTCTGCCTTGTTGGTGCGGGCCTTTTCCAACTCCTTTTTTGCGGCGTGTCCCGCTACGAATCCCATGACCAGTAGTGCAGGACCTGCCACAAGACCACCAAGGACTACCGTACCACCCGCCATCCCAAGACCGCCTGTCGCTAGAGATCCTCCACCAAAAAAGGCCAAGGTTGCATTGGTTGCGGCAGCACCGCTTAGGCTGGCAATCGCTGTACCGGTGGATGCGACAGCAAGGGCCTGGGCAGCTCCGTATGCGCTAAAGGCAACCAAGGCACCGCCTGCTGTTCCAGCCAAGGCGCCGCCGGCAAGGGAGCCGGCAAAAGTAACCATTGATTTCAGTTCAACAAAGTCCTGCTCATCAATGTGTAGCTTACCGAGCTCATCCAATCCTTCGGAGTCCCGGAAATCCACATTCTTAATCTTCGAAAATGTATCCAAGAAGGCGCTGATGCTGTGGTTGAGGACAAAGAGTTTTTCCCCCCCTAATTGGCGCAGCGCCTTTCCGCAAGCAAATCTCTGTGCATTTAACTGCGCTGCGGATGCTTCCACGATCTCGTTGGCACTACGATTGATCCGCTTTGCATGGCTAGCGTCCATTCCCGCTTTGATTGCCTTCCCTGCCCCGAGGCCACCCGTGGCCGCTGCTACGCCAATAAACAATAAGGGCAATGGCATACTGTCACCTCCTTAAAGTGCGATCATATCTTTCACATTGTCGAATATAACCTTTTTCCTTTGGGCCAGTTCAGAGACGACCGACTCAATTTTCAAGTACGGTCTGTCAGTGGTCTTGATCCACGTCAGCTCTCGTTCGATGTCCATCACGGTCAGTATGCTGCTCTCCATCTCGAGGAAAGAAGCCTTGTCCAGGTTCAACTTTCTGACAATATACTTCAAAAGCCGACGTTCTGAGTCATTGTAGTTTTCGTCGCTGAACGCTACTGTCAGAAGATCCCACACCAGCAGCTTGGATGAAATTGTCGCTTCCTCAGCTTTCACCGGGGCAAGCAGAGCAGCCTCCACACAGTCTTGGATTACATCATAGTGATCCTCAGGATCGATTACCTTTCTCATATCAGACCGGCAATCAGCAAGGATAGATGACTTCACCTCATCAAAATTGGAAATTAATTCCGCACCAATTGCATCGAATTTTTCTTCCTCTCCATGATAGACCTCACCATCCACTGCCATCAAGAAATAGATCACCTTGACAGCATTCCGGACCGAAACGGCTTTTGGAACGATTCGCTCATGATTTTGCTCCGTTTCTCTATCTTTCCGCTGAAAGGCCGACCTGACTTGTTCCGTTGCCTTTTCGCCGATCTTTTTCAGATCCGGCATTTCTGCCTGTGCAGCCTTTACTTTTACGGCATCTGCGGCATCACGCAAAGAATCCCCCATCTTTTTTCCCAAGTCTTTGATTGCCATTTCCACTTCTCCCCCTCACAACACAAGTGGTGCATTTGACTCCATTAGTGCGTCAAATTCATGTTGATTGGTAAATTGCGGCTGTCTACCCAACACAGATTGGATCTTCATATTGCCCTGAATCACCATATCTGAGTCTCCAGATGCAATCCCCGCATTGATAAAGTCGAATCCTGCAACAAAAGCTTCTAATTCTTCTGCTAGGTAGTTGGAAACCTTTTCTTCAAGCTGTGCCTTAAACTTCTGGAGCTGCGCCAGGAATATAGCGGTTTTTGCTTCTGATAGGAGCATTTTTTCGCGAATTAGCTGAGTTTCCTTTTTTTCGTTGGAAACTTCCCGTACAATGGCGAGCACAGATCGTCCAGCGCCCACATAATTGAATCGCGTGACAAATTTCCCAGAAAACAGAACCCAGTTCCCTGCGGACAGGATTGCAGCGTGTACCGCTGCGTCAATGGTATCTGCCATAGTAAAGGTCATGGTGGAAATCGTCAGCATCCGATCTATAGTGCGGTTTCGGAAGGGCGCGATTTTTCTCCAGTTCAGCTTGTCCGGCCCCTGGACATTTCCTATGCGGACTAGTTCAGATGCCAGCTGACGGAGGAGGTAGAACCCTCTAACCATACACTCGTTAAGGAGTACAGGCAGAGTCTGTCGTCCCACTTGATGGGCGATTCCCAGTTCCATGCGCAAGTCAAATTTAAGGGGGATGAGCTTACCGTTCGTATCCCTCTCACCGAGCAAGGTACCATTGAACAGCTTCGAAACCCAAACAGAACATGCCCGATGTCCGCCCCCATCACTTTTCTGGAACAGCGGAGTGGATGAGAGTTCTTTTAAGAGAGATACCAGTGGGCCAGGCAAACCTGTGCCCAGCCCTCCCTTCAAAATAGAACCAGAGCACCCTGCCATGTCGCTGACGAGATGGAAGGCCCAGTTGATCACACCAAACATAATTTTCTCCGGGATAGAACGGCCTATGAGCGTCAATCCGTCGTCAGAGAGTTTCACACCTTGGAACACACCGGAGACGTCCGTTCCATATACCTTTCCCGTGAACTGCGTCAGTATGGAGCACACGAGTCCTACCGGCGTTGGGTGATGGGAAAAATCCCGCAAATGATGTTGGACTCCACCGCCAAACTGCGCAGTTGCCTTGTCCGCTGGAATGGGAAATGCATCCTCTAAATATTTGACCGCTCCAGCCAAGGTATCTCCGCCATAGCCTTGGCTCTTCGCTACATTCACCACAAACCGCTCTATCTTCTCGTTTCCCCATCGGCTTGCCTCATGCAGGGAAAATTCGCCAACGAACAGGCTATCGAGAAGTCCGCAAAAAATCCCACTGCTGATAGCAAGAGCATAATCAACTTTGTCTGCCTGATTAATGTAGTGTTCCAATTCAGCATCGATCTTTTTAAGTGCTGCATTGATGGCGTTGAGGTCAGAAGGTGCTGAGGAGGCAGACACAGTCAACTCTGCGTTGATCACCTCGTTTTTGTCCATCGCTTCCGTCTGAGGTTCCGTAGTAAAGGTTCCACTAACAATGCCCTGAAAACGTTCGGATCTTGACCACTCATAGCACTCGTATGCGCGGGTAGCTAATCTCGGATGTGTCTCATCCTGTGTCAGCATTAGCTCCATCAGTTTGTTGGACTTGGAATCGTTCAAAAATGCATTCAGATCTATCGCCTGCTTAAGAAACTCTTTTCGGTCTACATGGGGGTAGCCGTGTAATCTCAAAAGCAAATCAATCGTTTTATCAGGGGTTCCATCACAGAGGACAGAAGCACGATCTGCGGAAAGCTCACTGCATCTATCCCAAAACAGTAGGGCTCGAACCAATGATGGCGTGAGATACTTCCGCACAGCTGGTATCTTAGCCAGAGGACTGCCTGCGATCCCGCCGACCAGAAGTCTTGCCATAGAGTGGTACAAATAGTGGTTGCAAGCGATATGTCCGCACTCATGTGCTAGGACACTAGAAATCAAATCAAGAGGAAGCTCATTGACAAGGCGAGAGGTCACACAGATATATGGTGTGGTATTTCCTCCGGTCCATGCGTTCAGCTGCTTTGATTTCACATAATAGATATCCGGAATACTAATATCAAGATGACCACAAATGGATGGAAGTAGTTGATAGACCTCCGGAAATTGCTTGTCACCGATTCGAATGGTAGTGGACAGAAGATCAATTTTTGCGGCTACTTCATCTACATTGGCAATGTACGCTTCACACAGGCCGACAAACCGTGGAAAGTGGTTCAGCGCTTCAAAGGCTTCTTGGTCTAAGGAGTGCCTGTATGACAAAGCTGGATATACCATAGGATCAGCCTCCTCTCTCTGACTGCTTCTGATCCGGTATAAACTCCACAATATCATCCAGTTTGCAGTCCAGAGTTGTGCATAGTTTTTCCAGTGTTGTGACCCGTACATCTTCATTCCGTCCAAGTTTTGCCATGGCATTGGTACTGAGACCAGCGATACGTGTCAATTCCGTCTTGCTCAGGTCTTTGTCGATAAGCAATTTCCAAAGTTTCTTATAGCTGATTGCCATTTTATGACTCCTGTCTTAGTAAAAAATGATTACGCTTCTTATGCTAAATCTTACTACAGTAGATAAAATAATTCAAGCAAATCTTGAGAAACTCAAGATTTGCTTGAATAGAACTGCGCAGAGATATAGCTATACAAGTGAAGGGTTCTCCTGCGGGCAGGAAGGCGGTCATCTCTTAGCCACGCGAAAGAAACCATAATTCTATTGGTTCATATCCCATGTTCTCCTTTCAGTTCGCGCTTGTACTTATAATAAGTATTCCGAGATAGGCCAGTCAAGCGCATAATCTCGGCATCACTGAGATTACCGTCGAACTCCTTGGAGAGTTTTCTGATTACTTCTTTCGATTCAATGCTTTTCCTCGTGACGACGATACTATTCTTCTGACGACCAATCTGCTTTCCATTCAGGCGAGCAGTTTCAATCCCCTCTCTGGTGCGCTGACGCAGATCCTGCACTTCCTTTTCGGACTGCTCAAAAGCCAAACGGATCTGCTCCTTGGCCAACTCTAACAGGTATCGATTGACGCCTTCTAAGATGTAATCCACATTGCTGCCCGTCAACTGGATGTTATTCTCCAAAGCCTTCTTATAGGTCTCTGTGTTAATGTGGGGTTCTTTTAGAAAGACAAGATTCACTCCTTTCTGATACAGTTCCTCGTAGGCGGCAAACCCCTCCTTAGCGTCACCACTCATACGGGACACGCTGTCGAAGATAATCTTATCCCTTGGCTGGATCCGTCGCATTAACTTCAGCCACTCCGGCCGATCCAACCGTGTCCTAGTGAAGACCTCCTGTACAATAACTGCATCAGGGAAGGCCGCCTTGATATTCCGAATTTGTCGCTCAATACTTTGCTTTGGCTTTGAGGTCCGACAGTAGCCATACCGCATTTTCTTCCACCTCCGTCTATCATCGTATGGTTGCTGAAGCTTGACAGTCTTAATATAGACCTTCGTTTTAACTAGTACTATGATTTACGCCAAGATCGATCTTCCAACAACAAAGATTGAGACACTTTAAAGGTAGGTTTATTTTGATATTTTATCTGTAAAATTCTCACTTATAGTCCCCTTGACAGGTCAAAAAAGATGTACTATCATCAAATATGTTGACAGTACATCTTTTTGCCGGGAGGTGCGGAATGCTTTGGATGTGACACAGCGGAAAATCACAAAGATCGCACGGGAAGTTGGAAAATTCACGGCCCGTACCATGAAAGCGGACGGAGTGGGCACAGCGGAATTTGACCTGATCCATGTGGTGAGGAAAAAACCGGGCATCACGCAATCGGAGATCTGCCGAATCCTTGGTGCAGATAAGGGAGCCGTTGCGAAACAGACGTCAAATCTGGAGGCTAAAGGCTATCTCCGCCGGGAAGAGAATCCGGAAGACAAACGCAGTCAGCTGATTTTCCCCACAGAGCAGGCACAGACGCTGAAAAACTCCAAGGCACACATTGAAACAGAGTTCTATGCGTGGCTGTTGGAGTCGCTCAATGAGGAAGAGCAGGTGGAGTTTGCCCGTCTGCTGGATGTGCTCTACCAGCGATGCAAGACAGAGAGTAAAGAAGGCTTTCCGAATATGAAAAAGAGAATTGAGGCGTGTAATGGACATGAAATCCGTTAAGGCAAAAAAACGCTTGTCTCAGGCGATGTGGTTCATTATTTTGTTTGGAATTGTCAGCCTGTTCTCTGATATGACCCATGAGGGAGCTTCCAGTATCCGGGGCGCTTACCTTACGATGCTGGGAGCATCCGCCGGCGCCATTGGCTTCGCTTCCGGTCTTGGGGAACTGGTCGGCTACTCCATGCGATACATCTTCGGGAGATTGACGGACAAGACGAAGCAATATTGGCCGATGACCATTGTAGGTTACGTCCTGGATATCATCGCCGTCCCGGCTCTTGCTCTGGTGGGAGAACACGGCTGGGTAGCTGCCTGTGCGCTGCTCATCGTCCAGCGGATGGGAAAAGCCATCAAAAAACCGGCAAAGGACACACTCATGTCCTTTGCCGCCTCTCAGGAGGGAACAGGAAAAAGTTTTGGGCTTCAGGAGTTGCTGGATCAGATCGGTGCGTTTCTCGGCCCAGTGCTGCTATATCTGGTAATGCTATTCCGTCAGGAGGGAGACGCCTTCCAGACCTATGCTTTCTGCTTTGGTGTATTGGCGATTCCCGGTGCGATTACTCTCATGCTGCTGTTCGTGACCAAGCATAAATTCCCCAATCCGGAGCAGTTTGAGCCGGAACCCAAGGAGTATATTCCCTTCAAAATGAAGCGGGAATTTATTCTCTACATCGCCGGCATCAGCCTCTTTGCCTTCGGGTTTATCGACTATTCGCTGGTGCTCATGCATGTTTCCCGCACCTTTACCGGCCTCGCTTCCGGGTTGGCAGAGACTGGCTCTCTGGTAACGGAGGGCACACTGCCTCTGCTCTATGCCGGAGCAATGCTGGTGGATGCGGTGGCAGCCCTCATTTTTGGGTATCTCTATGATAAAAAAGGAGTTGCCGTTCTGGTCCTGTCTACGGTTCTCTCCGCGCCCTTCGCCATCTTCGTGTTTGCCGGGAAGAGCGTATCCATGGTGCTTGTGGGCATCGCTCTCTGGGGAGTGGGTATGGGAGCCCAGGAGTCCATTCTAAAGGCGGCGGTCACGACCATGGTGCCGAAGATCAGCCGTGCCACTGGTTACGGCATTTTTGAATGCTCCTTCGGCATCTTCTGGTTTTTGGGGAGCTGGCTGCTGGGTGTACTGTATGACATCAGCATTCCAGCGATGATCGCAGTCTCTGTGGTCGCCCAGCTGGCTGCGATCCCACTATACCTCGCATCGGCCAAGCACAAATGAATTGGAAGCTTGTCAAATATATAAACGACTCTACTGTGTGATAATTCTGAAGGTTCGCCACACATGATCCAATCTAATCTTTTGGTTTCAGCCCAACCCGGCAGACAGATTCATATGGAGCATGCCGCAGTCTTGTTCAAAAGCAATCAGATTGCCAGGATGACATGCACAGCCAGCAAGAGCACGGCCAGTAGCGATAATTTGCGGTGCAGGGAAAACCACCTTGCTTTTAGTTTTGTTTTGGCATAAAAAGTTCCAGTCAGAGTGGCAAAGCACGCAATAAGAAGCACACCGGTCATGACCGTGACACTTGCCTGGAGCGTTTCTGCAAAACACAGGATTCCATGCAGTAAGCCAACGACCAGAATGGCAGACCCGAGAGGTTTGTGTATCCTTCGCAGCAGCTGATTCAATTTTCTCTTCTTTGAAATCCTCCCGACAAACTTCGCGAGAAGCACAATGCATAGCGCCAGGGAAATCCATCCAAGCCAGTGGCTGACCATTCTTTTGTTTCCTCCAGTTGCAAACAATATTTAAGAATTATAGCAGGTAACTTCGGTACCTGCAATATTTTACATACGCACACCTATGTTGCATGCTGAGGAATGATTTCTCGACAAGCTGTAGAGTGAAATAATGAGCCGGGGCTATCGAGGCCCCGGCTCACTTTTACATCCTGACTTTGAGTTCGACCAGAATATTGCCCTTCTCAAAAAGGTCGACAAGGTACCAGTCGCTCGAAAGCTCAATTCTTGTTGGGGTCCACTTGCCATCTACCAAAGCATCGAAGGTCATTCTTCAATGGGAATCATAGTCGCCAGCGTCATCGAATGAAACATGAATGCGATCGGCTTCGAAGTCCGACGACAACAGGCCCACTGTCATCTGAGTACCCCTGTTTTGATACTCATTATAGTACGAAAAAGCGGATGGTCCATATTCAACCAGCAGTTCAATGACAAAAAAGGGTGTTCGCGGTATGCTTAACCCATCAATTCGTTCCACCGGGCGTGACATAGGGGGTAAGATCCATGAATATGAAAGATGCGTTCCGATTCCAAAATAAACTCAAAGGCCTGATGTGCGAGGCCACCTCCATCCTTCAGGATCAACGCAATATTGTCAAAGTCAAGACTACGCATCTGCGGAGCAAGGTCATGTCCGATGCCCAGGATGCTGTGGTGGAGGAGGTGGCTCCCAGTGAGTATGCCGGTCACGCCAACGAGATAGCTGCCTTCCTCATGTCCCTGCTGGAGGAGCGGGAAAAACTGTGCAAGGCGATTCGTACCGCCAAGAACTCATTGAATCTAGATATGGACAGTGAGGTGGGACTGAATCGGCAGCGTCAGGATCTGGCCGAGGTATTCCGTCACATGACCATGCTCCGCAACAGTGAAAAGGCAATCGCTGGCGGAGGATCCGGATTCCGATTCAACGGCGAGGGAAACCAAGTCTCCTACCGCTGTGATGCCACGCAGGTCACCACCATCGATTTCGATCGGAACAAGATCCGAGGCATGGCTACGACGCTCAGCAAGAAGGCGGACGAGATATCTATGTCCCTGGACAAATGCATGGTCAATACTGAGGTGACCTATGAGCCGCCCTTTGACATAAACGACAGCTTCGATGAGATCCTCACCGACTTCATCGAAAAAGCAGCGGTAAACTGAGCAGTTCTGTCTCTCCCTCGGGTGCGGCGGGCATGGCAGAATGGATGGGCAGTGATGATCGGTTCAGGCGCAGATGAATTATGAGGCTGCGCAATCCACAGCAAAGAAAAGAATGGACAGCAGCTTGTGAATGCTACTTGAGCTCATAACTCTTGAGGTAACAATCGTCAAGCGACTCCTTCTACATTCAGTGCTATGGCGTCACTTCTACCACACATTCGTTGCCAGCGCAGAATTCAAACTTTCGTTTCCTTGATTGCCATAATGGCGTGAAAATTAAATTGCAAGTCGCATGTTCACCCTGGACTGGCCAGTAATCCGGACGGATTATGACAAGCTCGTGGGAGAACAAGCGGATAAGGGTCTAAGCGGTTTTGAAATTCTGCCATGCTCGCCGCACCTGAAGGAATCTCTGTATAAAAAGACCTGAGCAGCAGGCGGCTGCCTGCTGCTCGAAAGAAACAATATGAGAAGTAGAGATGATGATCTCGTTCATTGGCACTTGGAGCAAGGCACTCAGTGCATAGAGGTTATCTACACTGGGCAGACTCTGACCCCGCTGCCACTTGTAGATTGCTTGCGGCTCCTCAAATCCGAAATATTGCTGAAGATCTCGGACCGTCAAGCCGCGATCCTTCCGAAGCCGGCAGATGTTTGCCCCGGTGGCTACAGGGTCGATTACGGGAAACTGGATCACAGACATGATGGATCGCCTCCAATCATCAGGATGATCTCCGCCGCAGCGGAGTACTTTAGGATAACTGAAATGCCCTGAAATAGCAAGCGATACTATCCACTTGTAATGAGATTGTCATAAAGGAGGGCTCTTTTGCAACACACGGATTTCTATCAACACATCGACCGGTTATCGCTGCTCTACACGCATTATGCATTCCTGGATACGGATGCATACCTGGCCGACCAACTTTTCCTGAAGCATCAGGTACAGGTCCATTTCCGGGAGGAGTATGTACGGGATGACTCTCCATACCGCGTGATCTTCTGCCATGTACGGAAACGCGATGAGGAGCGATTTCTATCGGCTTTGGAAGAACTGCCAAATAAGATGCTGCTGCTGGGGTATACAGACTACCTGGATACATGCCACATGCTCTGGAACAACCAGCATCGAAACGAAGTAGTGGAGGTGGATTGCCATGACGAAACTGATCCCGTTGGACAAGCGCAGTAAAAAGGCTCAGCGAGAACATCACGCAAAACGGCGTGGCTCCTGGCATGGACTCAATCCCATCACCCGGACTGTTCAGAGTAGGAAAACATATGACAGAGCAAGAGTTAAACAAGCAGATTGCCGAAATCTTGGAATCTACTAAAATGGAGACCGGGTGTGGACGTCGATCTGGTCGCCAATACCGGCGTATGCAGCGCGTCATGCATACGGATCATCTTCTGTTCCTCATCCAGCACTGCGGGTATGCGCCGAACATAGGGTACATTATGGGGGACTACGAGAGACTGACAACCTTACTCCATTCTGGACTGCACATTCAGCACATGAAGTCCAGCACTCGTCAACAGTATCTGAGACGGAAGGCAAATCATATGGTACGCAAGTATCGTGGCCTGCCAAAGAAGGGCAATCAGTACCGCAAAGTGTTCGAATACTGGTGGACGCTATATTGAATAGGCAGAGAAGCCAACTCGGTACCTGTGATCCGAGCCGGCTTCTTTTGCATTATGGAGTGATGGGGGGCAGGAATTTCCCAGCTGCCTGATTTGATGGAACGTGCATTACATGATATAATCGACAAAAATAGTATGGCCCATATAATACTAGGGTACAGCTTGAAGCCTGTTTTGGACGCCATGTGGAATTGCGGGGAGAATTATAAGGCGAAAAACAGTTAATGAAAGAGTGTCACAGACCATCTCTAACAAATGGTTCTGTGACACTCTTTTAGTCTCTCATCGTATTCTATTACGCTACCTATAAACAAGCAACCGCTCCCTCCTTTGCTTGGAGGGAGCGGTTTTTATACGACCTTTTCGAGAATGTCTTCTATGTCGCAGCACAGAATTCTGGCAAGCATCACAAGGTATTCGGCTTGCGCCTTATTGATATTCTTCTGGCGCTGTTCGTATTGCTGAATTGTCCGGATGGGCACCCCAGATGCATCGGCCAACTCTTTCTGAGTGAGCTTCACCTTCTGCCGGCGCAGTTTTAGGTTGGTGTCCGGTTTCGCAGCCCGGTACAACTCGTTCATCCGATCACAGAACTGGCGGATGTCCATCTCATGGTAGGGATGATAAAGTGCGGACACATGCCGAATGGGAATATAGGCATTGATTTCTTCAAATGAAAGTCCCGTCTCCCATTGATAATAGGCCAGTGCCCAGCCGGTCCAGTATTCAACACTGCGGTCAACCGGATAGTTTGGTTTGATTCGCTCTCTGCTGATGCCGGATCGCTCCAGAACATCATAGGTAAGCTCTACTCCGGACTGACCAACGATGACTGTGAAGTCACCACGGCCAAATTGGTCTGCGATACCGGAGGCCAAAAAGAGACCATAGAACGTCTCCAGACTATATCCCAGGTCATGCACTGCAAAGTCCAGCATACGTCCGAGGGCGGTGCGCGCCTTCTCCAGATAAACCTTATCGTAAGCGTTCATCATCGGGTTTCATCTCCTCGTCCAAAATCTGCGTGATATACAGATCGCCTCGCTGCCGCTTGTTGCGCTCAACGCTGAAGTACTCGCGCCGGGCTGACCGATCCCGCAGCATCTTTTTTGCGTACCATTCATCATGCTCAGCCACTTCGTAACCAAGAAAGTGGATCCGATCAAATGCCTGTTTGCTTTTCAAAACGAATTGCTGCCCCAGCCTTCCCAGATGCATCGCGTTGTTGAGCTGCCGATAGGAAATCGTGCCGTTGATGAAGTCCTGGGCAAAGGAAAAATAACTATCATCGGCGCGATATCCAATGATGGCATCTTGCGACTGATAATCTACGCGAAAAGTATTCAGGATATATTCTTTGGCCTCCAGCGCCAGTCCGGAGGGCACATCAAACTCGCGGTTTTCCAAAAGCACAGCGAGCCAGTGAAGGATATTGATAGAAGGTCCGTTCAGATCCAAAATTTTGAGACCTTCACAGTCCAGCTCATAGCTGTTGGCATACCCGTTCCGATTCTGAGCCACGCCCCATTCTTTTGCCATTTCCAGACTGTCGGTACAGTAAAATCCCAGGCCATAGTCATTATATACCTTACCATAACCAAATTGGGGTTTCTCTATGATGCTGGGGGATCCATGAAATAACTGACGAATCATGCTGCCACCTCCTCAAAAGAATTATACTCCTTTAGGAGTATAAAGTCAACTTGGGTGGATACCGGAGTGAACGGTTGTCTTTCCATTGTCATTCCCGTATAATAAACTAAAAAGGACAATCAACGCGAAAGGGGGACAATGGCTTGTGAAAGAGGAGCAGCTGGTTGCCGAAGTGTTGTATGGCGAGGAAACTGCAGATCGTTCCCGATATGCGTTATATGAGAATGGGACATACATGGTGATTTCCAAGTTCGCATATCTCATCGGTGTTCCGTTCCATATCTTTGAAAATGAGCATGAACCCCCGAAGATGGAGTGGTATGAGGCGCTTGAAAAAGATAAGAATGCCCGGATCATTCGAAACCTCTGTATGCTGCGGACAGCATTCGAGCGTAACTACCGGAACATCTATCAGTCTATGCGGTATGATTTGAAGGGCATTGCCAGTATGCCGGAGTACATTCCAAGAGAATGTATCGATCAGCTGTCGGTAGATGGCCTTTCTATCTATCGAGCCAATGCCCAGCCGCTTCAGTACATTATAGACATCAACAACCATATCGCAAACCGGATCAACAACTGCAAGAATCTTTTCCCCATCTGGTTGAATTGGTCTTACATCCGTCAACTGTTTATCATGCCCGGCGGTACAACGGAGAAAGGCGCCAAAGGCGCTGCCGCTGACTATTATGCCCATAAGGAGATCTATCCCTATCAAGTTTACATGAACTGGTCAGCACCATCCGATGTGGGCAACATCCTATATAACGACAAGAAATTTGTCCGTCTTCTCTACGAGCATCATGAGGACTACTTCACGGACATGAGCAAGGTCACGGACGCCGGACTCATTGCCAAGAATGGGATCTATGACTTCCTGGAGCGGAGCAATCGGACAGCGATCGTCGTGGACTGTGAGAACGCAGATCCCTATAAGCTCTATGCCACCCTGAACAATCTGGATCAGGCGGCGCTTCTTGGGAAGATCAGTAAAATTATCCTCTATGATGATGTCCACACTACGACCGCCTGGAGCATCCTGGAGAAGTTCACTCAGATTCCCATCGAGCACAACATGATCGAGCGCATCAAGGAGAATAAATCTCTGGTGGACATTCGGCTCACCACAGGAACTTGCCGTGAATTCTTTCAGAACGACACAGATTCATTCATCCTGGCCTCTAGCGACTCGGACTACTGGGGCCTGATCTCGGCCATGCCGGAGGCGCATTTCCTAGTCCTTGTGGAGTCGGACAAATGTGGGCCGGATATCAAGCGAGCTATGATTGACGCCGGCATTACATACTGCTATACGGATGACTTCTGCACTGGCAACAGCGACGAGATTCGCATTCAGGCGGTTTTGAATGAAGTCAGAAAGAGCCTGGACGAAGCGGTCCATTTCAATATCCAGGAATTGTTTCAAGAGGCCATCCGTCGCACCAGGGCAGAACTCTCCACCGGTGAACAGGCGCAGTTTTACGATCGATATCTCAAGCCCATGCGGCTGAATGTGGACAAAGATGGCAATGTAGAGGTTCTGCTTGGTCCACTCTGAGGCAATCGCAGATTGGAGGAATGGCGACATGAGCACAGAATATCAGTTCTCAGATCTGAAATTTACCGAGAAATGCCGGCGTTTTAATGAGAGTGTGCAGCAGATCCGTAAACAGTGCATCCAGCAAGTGAAGGACCTCACGGACGACCCTGAGCTGGAAAATGCCAAGGAGTTTATCTTGGATAATCTCCAACACCATAACCCGTTTCTTACCTGGTATCCGGACGAAGATAATTGGGTCATCGGGACCTGTACGGTGAAGGAGTTTTATTGGCGCCGTGATAACGGGTTTTCTGATATTGGCTCTGTGCAAGAATTCCAGGAAAAGCACCCTCATCTAACTCTGGTAGATGAATATGAAAGACCAGTCACAATCGAAGAACTTGAGCAGTTGCTCCAAAGCCGCGATCAGAAGTGAGCGATGTGTTTCCTGAATGAAATTTGCTGATTGGACAGATAGAAGGCAGATCAGACACCTTGATGTGGGTGTTTGACCTGCCTTCTGCTGTATGAATGGAACCTGAATAGTCTGCTACCATACAGCGCGAACGGTGCGGTCCGGTTTTTACAACAAATTATAAAAAGTACTTGAAAAGCAGATGCAAAAAGGCCTCCTTGTAATTAGGGGTGCTGTCACCCCTAATTACAAGGAGGCCTGTAAAGTGATCGATCGGATTTAAGAAGGTTCAGCAAAAAATGAACGGCTCAGCTGTCCTGCAGCGTGTATTGTTTGAACACATCCATCAGTTCTGCGTTGGTGAGATATTCACACGTTTCGCCGCTTTCGCAGGTCACCGTCACAGATTCTACAGCAGCATTGCTCCACTGGAACTCCGTTCCTCCCACCACCGGCATTAGTGTCAGGTGATTGGGAACCGCATTATACAACTCGCAGTAGCACCAGCTGATGTTCTGTTCCGTGAGCGTTTGCAGAACTGTGTCGTGGTAGGCAACCACCACATCATTGTCCCAGTTCACATTGGCACCGAAGATACCGAACTCACTGACCATGAAGCCTACGCCGTATTGGGCGGCGATGTCCTGGTAGGGCTGGACGTCCACACGGTAGAGTTCGGCGCCGTCGATCATCCGGTCCTCGCTGTTGGTGTAGGTACCATCCTCCCGGACGATGAGGGGCAGGGGCTCGCTGCGATCGGGGTAATCGCCAATGTCATGGGGCACCATGACCACGTCGCCCATGGCGCCGCTGATGATAATGGTGTCGATTTTGGCGTAGCCGCCCTCGGAAATTTGAATCTCCACCTCGGCGGTTCCCTGGGGCAGGGTCATCGTATGAAGCTGCTCAAAATACTGGAAATTGCCGTCTTCCGTCGGAACTCCGCCGGAGAGCACCACCGTTTCCACCGGCGCCCCATCGGCGCGGACGGAGATTTCCGTACCCTCCATGCCGTCCCAGACATGGAACGACAGCGCTGCGCCGGAAAGATCGCCCTGAATCACCAACGGTACGGCCCCGTCCTGCACCATGCCCATGGGGAACCAGGGCTGAGGCCAGGAGGGGACAGCGTAGGGATTCTGTTCGGCGTATTCATAGCCGGTGGTGGCAATGTACTGGGGATAATAGGGGTGACAGCCGATGCCGACGCCCATGGAAGCCACCGCCTGTACCCAGTCTGGGTTAGGGTTCGCCGGGAATGCGTGGAGCAGCACCCGCTGGGCATCCGCCGTCCTGACAGCGGACACTAGCTCACTCAGCTTGCTTTCTGCATAAGAGAGATTGTCCTCCTCCCCAGGCTGGATCTCATTGCTGAGATCAAACGTGAGGTACCGGCTGGGGATCCCCGCATAGCGTCGTGCCAGCATAGTCCAGTAGTCTTGTACCATGGCCCACTGGGCGTCGTTAGCCGCAATGGAGTCGTCCGTTTTGTCATTGCCGTCTTCATCCAGATAAAAACTCATGGCAATCTGAATGTGGACGCCGTATTCCATGCCCCAGGCGATGAGCTGATCCAGATCCCGCAGCTCGTTTTCGTTGACCAGGCGGCCGTCCTCCGGGTAGTCCGGGAACCGGAGGGTGGAGAAACTGAAAAAGATCCGGGCAAAGTTGAAGCCATTGTCAGCCAGAAACTGGATATCTGTCTCCCGGAAGTCGGTGCAGAAATTGCTGCCGCCGTCATTCTTGCTGCTGCCAAGACCGGCGCCCTTCCACTCGGCAGGCAACTGGGCCTGGGTCACTTCCGGCAGGTTGGATTCGGCGTTCAGCAGGTCGTCGGTAATGATGCCTTTGTCATAGGTACCCACGTCCGAGAGCTGCATATACACGCCCTCCGGCTCCAGTGTGGCCGGGCTCAGCTCTCCCAGCCGCAGGACGGCGCAGATGGCCTCCTCCCGGGTCAGGGGGTCCTGGAGATGAGCGGACTTTCCATCAAAGTCATAGGGATAGATGGCCTGACCACTGACATGGGAGATCATTACAGCACAGGTGGTGAGGCCGCCCCACATGTAGTTGCCATCGCACCATGCAAATCCAGTCTCTTCCCAGCCGGGAAACAGCGGATAGTCCCAGGTGGGCGTGTCACCGTTGCTGTCCAGCTGCTCCATGACATGGTCGATGTCCAGATGGAAGAAGTTCTCGGGCGCATTCTGCTCCATGAGTACCATGGCATAGGCCGTGGCCAGGATGCCGTCCTCCCGCTGCATTTCCTCATCGGATTCAGCGGCAAGGGCAATGGTTTTCTCCCACTCGCCCAGGCTGCTTTTATCCCAAATGCTAATCAGGTTGGTCAGCATCTGGCTATACTGCCGGAAGGTAATGCCGGAATCATAGTCCTCCTGGATCTCCTCCGGTACCAGACCATAAGAAATGGCGCGGCTTACTTCGTCAGAACCCTCAGACGTCACCATCTCGGATGTTGACTGCTGGGAATTCTGCTCGCCCCCGCAAGCAGGAAGAAACAACAGCATGGCACACGCCAGAAAAAGAGCCACCAAATGTTTCATATATAAAAGACTCCTTACAAAAATCCGATCTCTCTATCCATTATATATTACTTGCATGGTCGGGGCTTTGCAAGCGGTTCTGGCAGGAATCTTCCGGGAAAGCTTGCAAAGCCGCAGCGGTTGTCACGGTGGTTCCGTACAAAATCATGCCAGAAAAGACCCTGCAACACAAAAATGGGAATACATACGATCGATAGAGCATCTGGGATGTCCGCAATGGACAGCCTGTTTTGGTAAAATATCCTTTCGCTTTCGGACGATGGCAGTTATAATGAACACAACGACTGCGCGTGGGATAGGAGAGTTCCTGCCGTTTCCCGCTCACTTCGCACAATATTCGGAACAGGAGGTGCTATGTGTTGAGAAAACCACATGGGATTCCAGTTTTATTGGTGCTGGCCGTTATATTGTTACTGTCCGGGTGTACCGCAGAACCGAGGATGGATCTCCGGGACGAGGGTGGGGATAACGCCGCTGCTGCCACGGCCCTGCTGGAGGAGGCAGTGGAGCGGCGGGAGGCCATTGTCAACACCTCCACGGAGATCGTATGGAGTGAGACCTTCACCCCCGGCGAGACCTACACTGGTACAGCCTACTACGTGTCCAACCAGGGCGACGATGGAAACGACGGTCTCAGTCCCGAGACCGCCTGGGCTACCCTGGACCGGGTCAACCAGGCTTCGCTGGAGTACGGCGACGCGGTGTTCCTGGAGCGGGGCGGCATCTGGCGGAATACCACCGTGGAGACAAAGGAGGGCGTGACCTACTCCGCCTACGGGGAGGGGGCAAAGCCCAGGATCTGCGCTTCCCCGGAAAACGGCGGAGATCCGGCCCGCTGGTCCCTCTGGTGGGAGGGAGAAAACGGAGAGAAAATCTGGCTCTATCACCGGGATATGCCGGACTGCGGCGCCATGGTGCTGAACGAGGAGATCATTGCCCAGAAGGTGCTGGGCTACTGGAGCGGGACGGAGTTTCTCCACTACACCGGCCCCGCCAACTGGACGGCGGAAGACTTCGACCTGGAGGAGCAGCTCTCCCAGGCCCCCTTCGATGTGACGACGGAGCTGACAGAAAACCTGACCTTCTTCTCCAAGGCGGACAGCACCCTGCCGGATACCCTGCCCGTCTTTCTCACTGGTTGGGAGTGGGATGGACAAACCCCTGTGGGGGAGCTGTACTTCCGCTGTGACGAAGGAAATCCCGGAGAACTCTATGAGAGCATTGAGTTCCAGACCCAGTGCCCCCTCTTTGATAATGTGGCCGACGGCTGCGTGCTGGACAATTTGTTTATCGGTTTTGCTGGAGATGGTGTGTTGACCGTGGCAGAAGGGGATGGAGTGACGGTCCAGAACTGCGAGGTTGGCTGGGTAGGCGGCATTGTCGCAGTCTACAACACAGGAGAAGCGGCAACGGGCTATGGAGGAGGTATCCAGCGCCTGGCAGGCGCCATGGGCGGAGGAAATCACGGTACGCGGTATCTGAACAACTATGTCCACCATATGTATCATGCCGGCGGCGGAATTGAAATTTTTGAAGAACAGAGTTTTGAATCCGGCAGCGTCTATGGCGTGCAGTTCGTGGGAAATGTCTTTTATCAATGCGCCTCCGGTCTGACCTTCTTCAACTGGGATGAGGAGCCGAACCCAGAGCGCAAGTTTGTGGACTGCATCTATGAGGACAACTGGGTGCTCTTTACCGGTCTGGAGGACTGGATGGATCAGAGCTATTCCCCAGCCTTCTCCCATGAGGGCGGTCCCAATCTCCAGGAGGGATGTGCCATCCGGAACAATGTGTTCTTCGTGGCCCGTTCCGCCATCGTCTATATTCAGGAATATGTGGAGGAGTACTTTCCTGACTTTGAGGGCAACACCTATGTGCAGTACGCCGACATTCCCCTGATCCACAGCGACAGTGATAACCTGGACATGGACTACTACGATCCCCAGGCTGCACTGGAGGCGCTGGGGGACGAGTCTGGCACAGTCATTCTCCTGGGCGAAGATATCTGGAGTAATCGCCTGGAGTAACTGATAAGCAAATATATAAGAGGTTTTCTGCTACGTTTCCAACAGAGAACTGTTCTGATAACCGCCCATTCAAAAAGGAAACAGCGGTGACCTGCGATGAAACAATGAATTCACTTTGTTTTGAGTAGTATGGCCCACATTATGCTAGGGCAGCAAATAATTAGGTGAGTTGTATGGATAAAAGTGAAGTTAGTAGAAACGCTAAGAAAAACATCATCAATATGGTTTTGCAGGATGCATTGGACGTATTGGATGCTGATGACGGCAAATCATTTGAGGAAAAGCGAGCTGCTGTTATCGAGCTGCTGACTCAGAAGGACAACACAGAGGTATCTCAGCTTCTGGTAGAGCGCGTCATTGCAGATAAGGAAGGATCAGAGATCAAAACTGCCTTTTGGAAATTTGGTTCTCTCATCCCTGCTAGTGAAGCGATTTTCCTCAGACCAGTGGAGCCGAATGACCGTACGAGTTTTCTCTCACTCCAAGGCACAAATCCTCTTCTGCAATCTATGGAAGAAAAAGAACCATTCCTGGACCTCGTTTGGCGTGAGCACAACGAGGACAAAAGCTTGATGCTTTCCATTGTGAAGGATGGAGAATACGTTGGATACTGTGGGATTAAGAATACTGCGCAACCTGTTTGGGAAATTGTCATTGAACTACTCCCGGAGTGGAGAAAGCATGGAATTGGATTCGTTGCGCTCTCCGCTATGCTCAGGGAAATGAAATCCCGCTTAGGTGTCACACAATATATTGTAAGAATAGAGCCTACGAACCTAGCGAGTCAAAAACTCTTTGAAAAACTTGGAGCAACCCCTTACGGTATCATTGATTTATGGTTTCATGAACAAGCCACTATTGAGAAGTGTGAAGAGGCAGGACTGCATCTTATTGATGACGACATGATTGCAGTGGCAAAGAAATTCAATGTGGAACCCAGAAAGTTGCTGAGTCATGTGTTGGAATATAAATTGCAGTGGAGCGGGAAAGAGGTCACCGATGAGTCCATATGAGGATATTATCAATCTTCCCCATCATGTGTCTCCCAAACGGTCCCCAATGTCCATGCAGGATCGTGCTGCGCAGTTCTCTCCATTTGCGGCACTCACTGGATTCGAGGATGCGATTGTGGAAACCGGGCGTATAACTGATACGAAAATAGAGCTTGGCGATGAGCTTCGGGAACTGTTGGATCGCAAGCAGCATCGCCTGCAAAATGTCATAGCGGATAGGCCAGAGATCACAGTCATCTACTTTGTTCCCGACGAGAAGAAGGTCGGCGGCACCTATATTAGCGTATCAGGTCGACTGAAACAAGTAGATGAATACGCACGAGAACTCGTGTTTACTGACGGAAAGAAGATTCCACTGGACGATGTAGCAGACATACAGAGCGATTGCCTGCATGATGTACTATAGTTGACTGCAGTCTATTTGCCACTACATCGATTTCATAGTCGAATCTCATGAGGGACGGATATGAATAAAACACGGCTTAACCAATTGTTTACCAACTATATAGAAAAATTTGAGTACATCAATAACCCAGATAATAATGAAACATACAAATGGGCTGTAGTGGAGCAGTACCGTGAGTTATTCAATTTGAATGCTCCTGATCTATCTGCGATGCTCTATGAAGTCTGGAAAATCAGCGAAAATCTTATCGACAGCGCTAACCAGCAGCCATTTTATGCCTTAGTCACCTACGCTAAGAAAGAGCCAGAAAGCGTCCGGAAAATGTTCCAGGATCTCTTCGCTGATGACGGTGGAAATCTCGTCGGGCGGCAGGAGAAGATCAATGATTTCATCCAATCGAGCGAAGAATTAAAAGCGAAGTATGCGCCTGGGAGCTGGAGATATACCAACGACCAGCGATCTGTGATGGCGTATCTATTCTTTCATGACCCTGAGGACAATTATCTCTACAAGTCCACTCAGGCCCATGAGTTTGCCGATTGCGTAGACTTCCTGGATGATTGGGGTGCTGGCAAAAACTTCAAACTGGACGTGTATTATCGGATGTGTGATGAACTGGTAGCCGCAATGAAGGACTCACCAGCGTTGCTCCAAACCCACATGAGCCGATACGAGGAAAATGCTGAGCAGCTCTATGAGGATCCGGCCTATCATGTCTTAGCCTTTGATATGATCTATTCCTCGCAAGTCTATAACCTCTATGATGGCATCCAGTATGATCACCCCAAGGGAACGGAAAAGAAACTCTATCGTGAGCGGATGGAAAAGGCAGCCGCACTGAAGGAAGCGTATGAGCAAGCTCGCGCCGACTTCGAGTGCCTGGAAGAAATTCGGGCAGTAATCTTGTCTCACTTACAGGCTGGCTCGAACATCTTCCATAAGGTGTATGGTGCCGGCACGATTGTCTCCATGGAGGGACAGTCTGTTTCCGTTCAGTTTCCATCACAGTCAGAACCCAAAAAATTTATGCTCTTACCCTCGCTTGGCGGCGGTTTTCTGAAACTGGGCAATGAGGATGACCTCCTTGTTCAGAGCAATGCTAAGCTGCTGCAGATGGATGTAAGTTTGGAACGACGCCTAAGGAGCGCTGAGGCTACACTGGAGCCATATCAACAATATCTATAAGCAAGCAACCGCTCCCTCCTTTACTCGGAGGGGGCGGTTTTTATACGACCTTGTCAAGGACACCTTCTATATCGCTGCACAGAATTCTGGTAAGCCTCACAAGGTATTCGACTTGCACTTTGCTGATGTTCTTTTGGTGCTGTTCGTAAGGATGTCTCTGCACAAAAGTACCTTCGGATAGATATGTGCCACAAAATAGTCCCATTAGGACGCCGGCACCCCATATTGCCGGCGCCATTTTACTGTATTACAGGAATTATAAAAATGCCATTGCGGACTTCCCTGCAACGGCATTTCGTATAGTAAGTCAGTGATTACAATTTGACTAATGTGTAACTAGGAGATTCAAAAAGCCATGGACCCTCTAGAAACGGCCCATGGCTTTTGGGGTATTGGCTTGAGTTAGGTGATCTGCAGGGATCCCTTCGCACCCATCAACAGAGAGACTACATCAGGCGCATTGATCAAAACATAGCGCGGATCCATCTGCTCCGGACGAAATCCGTTGTGTTCCATACAAGAATTACAGACACATACCTGTCCACCGAGATCCAGAAATGCCTCCAGTTGTCCCCCCACCTCAGGGAAGGGGGCTCCAATATCCACACCATTTGCGGCACCTGGCTGCCCTAATGCCACCGCCTTGACCATAAGAATGATTGTGGCGGAGTGTCCCTGTTTAATGGCATTCAGCGCCATCACCACTGCAACTGTCAGATTATCGGGATTCTCTTTTCCCTCAAACAGGGTAACAACAAAATCTGTCTGCTTCATAAGCACTCGGCTCCTTCCGTTGATGATACATGTATCCTACTACAGGTAATATCGTGTTTCCGTGATATAATCACACACAACATGTTTCCTCCACCGCTGTCCTAAGCTCTATGACCCCCGATTTGGCCATTGCGGTCTTTAGCGGTCGCCCCTTCCTCCAGATTCATACCCTTCAATATCGCGTTCTTGCCGTATTTCCGCTTGATGGCAAGCATCGTCTCCTGCATTTTACGCTCTCGGGCCAGTTCCGCTTCTTCCCGCTCCTGTTGGGCCTTCCGTGCAGCATGGTCACCGAATAGGTCGAGCTGCTCAAAGTCCGGCGCACACTTTTCTGCATCACGCTCTAATATGACATGACCGGCGACAATATTGAGCCGCCGAATCAGAAGATTTTTGTCCACGAGCCGATCAAACAAATCTGTAGCTGCTCTCATGATCTTCTTCGTTGAAGAAGTGTGGACCCCGAGTCGCGCGGTACCATGTGCGTGTTTCGGAATTTTCCTTCCATAGTGATCACTGACGACCGGACCATTATAATATTGTGCTCGAGCAGGATCTGTGAGATTTTCTATATCATAGCCTATCGTGACAACGATCTGATTCGTGACAAGTGTCTTGCTGACAAGATCCAGCGCCAACGACTCAGCCATTTCGCGTAACACTAACCGAGCCTTATCAGCAGTGTATGGGCAGTGTAGCACTTGTCCAGATCCTAAGCTATTTTCACTTGGCTTATAAGCCTTGACCGCTTCAACTGTGCAAGGCTCCCAGCCCCACGCATGGTCGATCAAAAGCTCAGCGTTCTTTCCGAAAAGCCGATAGAGAAGATCCTCATTTTCATGAGAACACTTTGCTACATCCCCCATCGTAAACATTCCGTGCTCTTCCAGCTTCTTTGCATATCCACGCCCAACACGCCAAAAATCAGTGATCGGTTGGTGTGTCCACAGCTGTTTGCGGAAAGTCATTTCATCCAACTCTGCGATTCGAACGCCATTCCTATCGGCGGGGATATGCTTCGCTACGATGTCCATAGCCACTTTACAGAGAAATAGGTTGGTACCAATGCCAGCGGTGGCAGTGATTCCAGTGGTCTCCAGCACATCTAAAATCATTTTCATTGCAAGCTCATGAGGGGATAGACGGTAGGTGTTCAGGTAATTTGTCACATCCATGAACACCTCGTCGATGGAGTAGACAATGATATCCTCCGGTGCAATGTATTTAAGATAGATTTCATAGATGCGAGTGCTATATTCCATGTAGTATGCCATCCGCGGAGGAGCAATCAGGTAATCAATCTCCAGGGAAGGATCTGCCTTCAGCTCAGAGAGAAAACATGATTTGCCCGTAAAACAATGACCTGGCGCATCGTATAGGCGCCCTCTGTTTGCTTCGCGCACCTGTTGGACAACTTCAAACAACCTTGCTCGTCCAGAAATACCGTAGGATTTAAGGGATGGTGTTACGGCCAGGCAGATTGTCTTATCTGTTCGGCTTTCATCTGCAACAACTAAGTTGGTGTCCAGGGGATCTAGCCCTCGCTCCCGGCATTCCACCGAAGCGTAAAATGACTTCAAGTCGATGGCAATGTAAGAACGCTGCTTCAATCCCTGACACCTCCTACGAGCTAATTTGAACTATCGTTCACAACACTTCTTGTACTTCTTCCCACTTCCACAGGGACATAACTCATTCCGGCCTATTTTGATAGCTTTTGGGGGGCAGATTTCTGCTAGCTCCTTAAGCAATCCTATGCGGAGATCCTCGCTTGGCAGTTGTGCGGATAGGATTTGCTGACGTAAGTCATTCACCCGGATCGCCCCGTCCGCAATTCCTTTCCGAATATTGGGGCCAAGGGAAATAGATTGGGGAGCTTGCTGCTCTGGTGGACACAGTCTCAACAGTTCATTTGGAGTATGTCCCCGATTGGCCTGCATTCGCGTGTTATTATGAAAATCCTGATAGACCGTCATGAATTCATCCGCTGTGCTTTTCTTCTTGAAAGTAACGCCCATCTGGTTCAAGCGCTGGAGAACGCTGGCGATACCCGCATCCAGGCAGCGGCAGCCGTAGATAAGTTCCTCCATAATCGAATGGGCTTTCGTCTCCTCAATTTCGAGCTGCTCAGATAGAAAGCGGCGCAAAGAAATAGTCTGGGGAGTTGGTTCGCAGTAAAATGCGTCCTCATAAGCTAGCAGGACAGATTTCTTCGGAATGAAGTAGGGTTTATCCTGGTGCTGGCGAAGCAGCTCATGATAACGGTCCAAACTCTCGTCAATGAGAGCAATATCGATAAGCTCACGATCCAGTGGATCTACTGAATCCGGACCATCAATATATAGCTCATCCAATCCCAACAGATAATAATCTTCACATTCATGTCTTGCGACTTCTGAAAATGCCAGGAACTCATCCAGAGTCATCAGCTTGGGATTTTGGTCGATGATGATTTTGTATGCCTGCCGTAAAGGAACCACTCCATACAAATTAGCCAGAGCATTGAAATATTTCCGTAATAGCCGGAAGGTGGAATCCTTCAGTGGAATTGCCCGGTACATCTGATTGAGGACCCGTCTGGAGTATGTCTCGGGCCATTCTTTCCCGCATTGCGTGTTATTCTCTGCTGTCATCACAGGCCTCCACGATTCCGAAGTCAACAAGGAAGTTCTCCTTGCCCTTAGGGGGATACACAATGCCTAACATTTCGTACTGATATTTTTTGACACGTCGGAAACTCTCAATGGGCTCTGGTGCCATGGCTGCCGTTTCACACCCAGCATATTCAGGCAGACCAGCCAGATCATCAGCAGCAGCCCGAATCAAGGAGTCTGTTACATCAAAAATATTCTTTCCATACTCTACTGCAATAAGTTCATGCTGTCGCACATTTTTATCAAGGCCGTGCGGTGCTCGGTATAGGATGTACTTCATGTTCCAGCTCCTTCCTGTACCATGATCAGTTGTTTTTCAGAAAATCACTGCGGTGATCGATATGCCGCAGGTCGTATCCAATCTCAGTCAAATGGGCAATTTTGAGGGCGACCAAGTTGATGTCTGTATCCATGGCCTGTGCAATCTGTTCCGCAGAGTAGTTGTAGGTATAGATGTAATCCAGCAGTTCATCGTTGTCCAGCAGTATCTCTGCCGCGACAATATTGGCCTCATACTCAGGGCGTGTGCTCATGTCATAAAGCATAAATTCATGCAGTCCATTGGAACAAGCAAGTTTTCGATGAAGTTGATCGTGGCCAAGTTCGTGGGCGCACACGATCCTCTGCATTCTATCGCCTAAAGATGAACTGATAAAAATGAATCTGTTTCGCTTAATAACCCGATACATCCCTTTCAGAGATCCCAGATTATCGCAGAAGATAACTTCTATTCCAAGCTGTCGCGCAATCTCAAATGGATCTCTCGTCCCACACCGGCGAACAAGTTTTGCTCCGATATTTGAGAGCATACGACCATTCATAGGCCCACCTCCGTCCTATGGCACCCCAAACGATTCTATCAGAGATTTCTCGCAAGGAACGGACTCATTTGTCCTTAGTACGGTATTTCTTTGGCGCGTACTTCTTGTTCTTTTCCTTTGCAAGCCAATAGGCATCATTCAAGGCTTTCATAGCACCCTCCAGCGCATCTTCCGATAGCTGGCCGCCGGCAAACAAACCAGTTACCTCGCCGACTAATTCGTCAATATCTCTAGCTGCTTTCCTGCCGCCCTTTTCATGTGCTTCTACAACATAAGCCTCAGCGGTACCAAGAAGATAGTCTGGTGTGGTTCCCAGTGCGACAGCAAGATCACCGACAATTTTCATCGTCTGAGGCTTTCTCGTTCCAAGCTCGTAATTTTGGATCGTTCGATCTGTTACAAAGGCTTTTTTTGCTAATTCAGCTTGTGTAAGCCCTGCCTCCAGCCGCTTTTCTCTCAAACGCTCCTTAAAAGTCATAAGCCCACCTCTCATTTTTTACGCACGAACACGAACACTTTTTCTGTGCAACAGGTTGACACGAATTTCCGTTCGCGCTATAATTTTAGCACAAGGGCGAAATACTGTTCGTGTAAATCATATCACACGAACAATCTGTGTGTCAATCATAACACAAAAGAATGTGCATATTTATCTCAGAATTCAGGATGGGAGGGTGCTCAGTGGAGACACAGTGCAGAAAGGAATACGTTGCCGTGAATCTGGATGTGGACAAAAACGGGACGGTCTCTCCACGATTCATACGCTGGCCCAATGGCCGGATCTTTCAAATTGAAAGACTGAAGTATAAATGCCGTGCAGCTTCCGCCAAAGTGAGTGGTGGCGGTATTCGCTACACCGTGATCATTCAGGGACGAGAAACCTTTTTATTCAGTGAGGGTAACAAATGGTTTGTTGAAGCCAAGGGATTGAGCGGCTGATTTTGGTTGGGGCGCTCCTTCACAAAGCGTGGAGATGTAAGAGATGAAAGTGTTATCTCGGGCTAATCTTGAAGCCATCGGCGCAAGAGTAATAAGGGCATATGCTGCCCTCCCAGGCGTAGCAGGGCAAGCGCTGGAGCGTGTGGATATCGATTATCTCTGCCATAGCCTTCTGGGATTGCAGATTGACTACAGGCATCTGTCAAAGGACGGGGTAAAACTTGGCCTGACATCCTTCTGCCAAATAGGTGTTGAAGTACTTCCCGAAGAAGGAGAGGCAGATTATGGCGAAGATCAGTTCTACATGCTGGATGGTAAAACGCTCCTGATTGAGAGCGAACTCGCTCGTGACGGAGCAAACATAGGGCGCCGTAACTACACCGTTTCCCATGAATGCTGCCATCACATTTTAAAGCTGCTCTTTCCGCGGGACTACGGCGTCCAGACCAAGGAGCGAAGCGTTCACTACTGCTATCGCAGTAAAACAAGCGCGAGAGACTGGGAAGAATGGCAGGTCGACACGCTGGCTGGGATCATACTGCTGCCGGCAGAATGTGTCAAGAAGTGCATGAGCCGTTTTGGTTTGGGGACTCAGATGCGACTGCTGAACCGCGTTTTCGCTCCGTCGGATTACAGGCGCTTCGAGGAGATGGCCAGTTTCATGGGCGCATCGAAAACAGCACTCTCTATCCGTATGTCACAGCTGGGACTTCTCAAACGAAATGACCTCCACGATCCATACGCACTGGTACGGATCGAAAAGGACGAGGAGGATGGATTATGAATGTTCAAGCATATGAAGTCAAGGTCATAAAGCTATGCCCCTATTGTTCGTGGAGAATCTTAGATAAAGTCACGCCCACGACCGGGGTAATCGAAATGAAGTGTCCAAACTGCCGGAGAGTGGTCCGCGTGGATCTCAGCTTCCGGACAGCCAGGGCTTCCTATCCTGCCAAGCTGGCATAATTCCAATTAGTGCCCATCAACCCATAACAGAATAAAGAAGCTGATTGCACCGAGCCACGGGTCCTTAGACATTGTTCTATGAGTCACCAAATTGCCGGGCATTGAGAAGAACAGGTAGCCATTTAGGATACCTTTCTTCTCAATGTCCGGCTTTTTTATTGCTGTTGCCGCCACTCGGAGGTAACAATGCAAAGCGCTCGCTGGAAAACGAACATATCACAATGTAGCAGCTTCACTCAAAAAACTTATTTTCGTTGTCGTGGCCCTCCGTATTCGAGATTTGGCTTTCCCAAATCTCGAATGAAACGGAGGAGCGATACATGTCGAAAAAGGACAAGTATCTTATCGATTATAAAAAGCTATATCCAGGTGTAGATATCCCGCCAGAAGTCCTGGATGTGTTAAAAAAAAGTGACCGCAAGATGATGTATGTGGAGTTGGATCTCAAATCAGAGCATTACCTTATCAAAGAAGGTCGAGAAATCGTTCTGCCATCGCGGGAGCGCTCCCTGGAACTTCTGTCCGAAGATGACTCTGTGCAATTCGTATCTGACGATGAGTCTACAGAAGATCAGGCAATCCAGAGGATCAGATACTCTCGCTTGCATGAGGCACTTGCGAGATTGGAGCCGGAGGAGTTGGCGCTTATCAAAGCACTCTATTTTTTGAATATGGGAGAACGCGAGTATGCGAAGAAGCTCGGTATTTCACAAAAAGGCGTAAACAAGCGTCGGCACAAGGTCTTAGCCAAGCTCCGGCATTTTATACAAAGATAAAGAACATTTAGAATTTTGGTTCTCACTACCCCCTCCTTAACGGTAAGGAAAGTGAGGGGGGTTATATCCGCCTCTTGAATCTTGAAAACTGCATATCCGGCAACTAACAACGTCGGTTGGTGGGCCCCTGACGAGGGGGGACAGCGATGCGGCGGGTGCGCGAAGACTCACCTGTGCAGATATTCTGCATGAAAGACGGCCAAGCAAGGTGACGAGCGGTTCCCACCCAGCCAAAAGCAGCTCTGGCAGGCTGTTTCGCAATGACACCACCATCCTGTACTCACTGTCCAGCCACAGTCTCAAGCAATGGGGGCAGCTCGGAGAGATCCTCGGAGGGGTGAGATTCCCGGAGGGCGGCGCCAGCCGCTGGTTAGTGCAGCCGCCCATGATCCGGGAAGTAGTGTCGAATAGGATCAGTAAGAAGAAATAATAAATGCGGCGGGAACTGTTCCGTATCAGGATAGCAGTATTTTTCCGACCATTGGACAGTTCCCGCCGTTCTGATAATAGAAATGTGGGCATAAGCAGTTGTGCCTTCATTTGTACTATCAGCAATTTAATAATCTATTCCGGACAAGGAGGATGCACCATGCTGTCCCATAAGAACACCAAAAATGCTAATTTTCTTTTCATCGTGGATATGCTAAAAGACCTCCTTGCACGGGGGCTGATCACAGACAAAGAGTATGACAGGGCAAAAAGGTATTACATGAAGCTTACTGGGGCTGACATCGTTTTAGCCAGCTGATTTTTGTGTAATAGGCCAAATCTTCTATTTTGTAAATGTTGTGTTGGCTATTTCACTAGGTTCACAGTATAATGTGGTTTGCCAAAAGTGGTTGGTATCATAATATGATACCAACCAAAATCGAGGAAGGAGGACACGGCAATGCCTGACGTGAGACTCATCACCCCCATTACAAAGCAAAACGCACAGAAGACCCAGGTCGCTGCATACTGCCGAGTGTCTTCCAATTCTGCGGATCAACTCAACTCCTACGCTGCCCAGATTCGAACCTACAAAAAGGTTATCGGAGCACGGGAGGATTGGGAACTGGTCGATATCTTTGCCGATGAGGGCCTTACTGGAATGAAAAGCGATACCCGTGATGAATTCCAGCGTATGATCCGCATGTGTGAGCTCAAACAAATCGACCTTATCGTGACCAAATCGATTTCACGGTTCGCACGGAACACAAAAGATGCCCTGGCCTATGTAAGAAAGCTCAGGCTCCTTGGGGTTGGGGTCCTGTTTGAAAAAGAAGGTATCTCAACACTCTCCATGGGTGATGAGATGCTTCTGAACACCTTCTCTGCACTGGCACAGGAGGAGTCGCAGTCTATCTCGATGAACCAGAGGCTCTCCATCATCAAACGTATGGAGCTGGGTGAGTATGTTGACAGCAATGCCCCTTATGGGTATCGGCTGGTCAATAAGAGGTTGGACATATATGAGCCGGAAGCGGCCATCGTCCGTAACATCTTCAGCTTATACCTGCAAGGCTACTCCACCAGTGAAATTGCCAGGGAGTTGAACAACCGGAATATCCCGACTAAAGCCGGAAAGGATACCTGGCGCTCAAGCCGTGTGGCCTACATTCTGAAAAATGAGCGGTATATTGGAGACAGCTTCTATCAAAAAACCTACCGCGAAACGACGGTCCCTTTCAACCAGCATCCGAATAGGGGTCAGGAAGACCGCTTCTATGCTAAGGGTACCCATCCTGCCATCGTCGAAAAAGATGTGTTCAATGCTGTCCAGAAACTAATTGAAAAGCGAAAAGACAGTTTTGCCAAAACAACTGCTCAAAATATATATCCGCTTACAAGCCGCATTCAGTGTTCTGAATGCGGCTCTTTCTATCGCCGGAGGCTCGTATCTGGTACGGTAAAGTGGGTGTGCTCACTTCACAAAGATGAAAGCACGGCATGCGATTCTAACTACTACAGTGAGGAGCGCATCTACGACGGCTTCATCACCATGGTAAATAAACTCCGCTTCTCAGAAGATAACATTCTCACACAGGTCATCAGCCGGTTGGAAATGACTTTGGCAGCCATGAAGCGGAATAATCTTGCCGCTAGGGATATGAGTAAAGGGATCGCTGAGCTGAATGCAAAATTGCTTATGCTTGAGCAGCTCCGCTCAAAGGGATACCTCGCCATCGAGGTATATCAGGCTCAGGCTAATGAGATCAATGCGGAGCTGGCAAAGCTCAAGGATGCCAGACAGGAAAAATTTCAGTCGAAAACCGCAACGATGCTTGAAGAAGTGAAAAAGCTGAAAATGCTCATCTTTGAGCTCGAAGAACCTCTCGAAGCATTTGATGAGAAGCTATTTCTGGAAATCGTGAAGTCCATCCAGATCAATAAAAAGGACGAAATGTCTGTAGAACTCCTTGGCGGGCTTCGATTCAAAGAACGCATATAGGAGGCAGTCATGAAAAAGATACGGTACATCCCATACGGTTACACCATGCGGAATGGCAGGACGGTCATATCCAGCGAGGAAGCAGAAGTCATCCGCGAGATCTTCAAGGCATATCTGGGCGGTGCTTCCCTCAAAAGTATTGCAGAAGAGTTGACAGCTCGACAGATCCCTTATACGCAAAAAACTGCCACATGGGATAAAGCTCGTATCGCCAGAATCATCAATAATGCGAAGTATGTGGGGACGGAGGAATACGACCCTATCATAGACGAGGATATGTATGAGGCAGCAGTCAGCCTGAAGACTGCCCGGCAGCGTAACACCTGTAAGAAAGAAAATGATGCTATCGCCCTGCTCCGCGACCTCGTCCGCTGCGATTGCTGTGGACATCCGATGAAGCGCCGGGTCAGCACCAAACACCGCATCCGAGAAAGCTGGAACTGCACCAATGACGAATGCGGCAACCGGGTTCGCATCAGCGATGCCCAGCTTTTGGAGCCCATTACGATTCTTATCAATCGGATCATTCTCAATAACCATCTGCTCCAGCCCAAACCTCCAAAACGATATGAGCCGGATGCCCAGGTCTCTAAAATTGGAAACGAGATTGCGCTGGAGCTGGAACAGGATGATCCGAACGAAGATCTTATCATACAAAGGACCGTCGAGATGGCATCGCTCATCTATGAGCAGAGCAGTGCCAAACTTGACCTTGCAGTGTCTATCGCAAGGAAACTGGCACAAACGATGGTTACTCAGGAGGAGTTTAATCAGGATTACTTTACCGCCCTCGCTGCATATGTCACCCTTGGAGCACAGGGCAGGGTCGTACTTCATACTAAAACAGAAACGGAGGTCGCGTTAGACGATGGAAGTAACTAAAATTCCAAAGAAAATCGTCACTGTCATCGAGCCAAAACGCTCTATGTCCGTTGACAAGGAAAAATACAGGCAGAAAAGGGTTGCCGCTTACTGCCGAGTCTCCACAGACAGTGAAGAACAGCTCGTATCCTACGCCAATCAGAAAAAGGTATACACCGAGATGATAGGCAGTCGGAAAGACTGGTGCTTTGCAGGCCTATTTGCGGATGAGGGCAAATCCGGTACAAGGGCAGATAAACGGCCCGAGTTCAATAAAATGATCAATGCCTGTCTGGCCGGGAAAATCGACTACATTATCACAAAATCCGTATCCCGCTTCGCCAGAAATACGGTGGATTGTCTCGACTATGTCCGCATGCTCAAATCCAAGGGCATTGGTGTGTACTTCGAGGAGCAGCAAATCGATACACTGAAAACAGACAGCGAATTATATCTCGTCATCTACGCTGGATTCGCACAGTCTGAATCAGAAAGCATCAGCAAGAATATCATATGGACCGTTCGAAATAAATTTGAAGAGGGAATCCCGGTATTCATGTATAAGCGTTTCCTCGGCTATAGGAAGGGTGCTAACGGTGAGCCTGAGATCGTCCCGAGCGAAGCGGCCATCGTAGAACGGATCTTCAATCTGTACCTTGCCGGAGAAACTGTAGACAGCATCTCCAAGATGATGCAGGCTGAACACTATCAGATCCCCGGCAAGAACATCAGTTTCAGCAAAGGTATGATCATGAGTATGCTCGCCAATGAGCGGTACTGCGGAGATGCCATCTTGCAAAAGTCCGTCACCGTGGACTGTATCGAAAAGAAACGGAAAAAGAATACTGGCGAAGCACCTATGTACTACGTACAAAACAGCCATCCGGCTATCATCGACCGCGTTACTTTCAACAAGGTCCAGGAGGAGTTAGCAAGAAGAAGGGCTAAAACGCCAGCCTCTACAAAGACCACCATCACCTCTACCGGAAAGTATTCCCGATACGCTCTAACTGATGTGCTCATCTGCGGCGAGTGTGGAACTCGTTACCGGAGAGTGACGTGGTCACGAAATGGAGTGAAGCGGATCGTATGGCGCTGCATCAGCCGCTTGGACTACGGAAAGAAATACTGTAAGGATTCCCCAACGATTTTCGAGGACAAGCTGAAGGAAGCCATCGTCCGCGCCGTCAACAAGTTCAATGACCAGGACAACGCTACCTACAAAGCTTTGATGAGAGCAACCATAGGCGAAGCCTTGGGACTGAACAGTGATCCCGAAGAAGTGGATTTGCTGGAGCGAAAAATTGAAGCGCTGAACAACAAGATGCTGGCGCTTGTCAATGAGAGTGTAATTTCCGGAGAGGGCATTGAGGCCCATGAAAGCGAGTTCATGTCACTGTCACAGGAAGTGGAGCTTCTCAAGCAGCGTATCGCTGCGATGCAGGAAAGTGCTGCCACGGACTCTGGTGAACAGGAGCGACTTGAACAGATACAGGCCATTATTGCCGAAAGAGAAGATAATCGCACGGAATACGATGACTCCATCGTCCGGCAAATGATAGAGTGCATAAAGGTCTATCCTGGCGGAAAACTGGAGATTATCTTCGGAGGAGGCTACCTTGTAGAAGAAACAGTCTAAATATCAGAATAGGAAGAAAGAGGAATCTACCCTCTTTCTCCCTTTCATATCATCTTGGATAGATTCCTCTTTGAATAAATAGGTAAACCAAAAGCACATTGACAATATGTGATATAACACATATAATGGACATAGAGAGAAAGCGGTGAGTGTATGGAAAACTTCTCGGTGGAATACTATGAAACAGAAGATGGTACACGACCGGCTGAGGAATTCATTCTGTCACAAGATAAAAAGATGCAGGCCAAGTTGTTTATGTCCCTTGAGCTTCTTGAAATCAAGGGGCCGGGACTGCGGGAGCCATATTCGAAACCATTGGGCGATGGCATCTTCGAAGTCCGAGCAAAGCAAGGAAGTGACATCAGCCGAGTGTTGTACTTCTTTGTTGTGGGGCAAAAAGTTATTTTGACGAATGGCTTTGTCAAGAAAACAGCCAAAACCCCGCCCGGAGAAATAGCTAGAGCTAAGCGATATCGAGCAGACTATCAGCAAAGGAAGGAGGATTGACCTATGGGCAAGAATTTTCGCGAAACCCTCAACGAACAGCTCCAAGATCCGGAATTCAAGGCCGAATGGGATGCCCTTGAACCTGAACGCCAAATTATGAGAGCAATCATCGAAGGGCGGGATGAACGGGATCTTACACAAAAGCAGCTCGCAGAAGTAACCGGTATTGCTCAGGCAGACATCAGCCGTTTTGAAAACGGTACCGGCAATCCGTCTCTCCGAACTCTAAAAAGGCTGGCGGAAGGCCTTGGGATGAGTCTCAAAGTCGAGTTCGTCCCCAAAAGTACAAGCGCATAACCTAATCTCAGATCTCCCTTCAAAAAGGGAGATCTTTTTGTTTGAAGATTTTTGATGTTAAATCATACCTCAAGAACAGGTGTATCCGGAAGCGGCTCCTCGGGTTCATCTACAAAGTCTCCTTCTTCCGCAACCCTGCCAGAATGCAGCTTCGTCATCCTCAAGGTGTACTTGCATTTCCGGTTGTAGGCGACGAGCATGGCTTCAGCAAACCCAAGTGATCCAGCACCACGCTCTTTTGCGATGCGGGACAGCTGTCGAACGGACATAAACCCAACTTTTTCTTTGAAAGTCTCGTCACGAAGCTGGTCGCCAAATGCGACGACCAGTCTTGCGACGCCAGCCAGAATATTGCCGCCAAGTGAGTCGATATCACCTTCCCATGTGCCGACACAGAGCCGTAAGGTTCGGTCAAGCACGTGATATCCATATTTGGTGTAAATCCGTTCCAGCGTTGCTATGGCACAGATCACACCATATCCCTTGTTCGGACCAAGTGTAAGTGAGTACGACTCAACGAGGCGCTTGATCACAAGCTGTTGCTCATTCCCTGCTTCGATGTTTGCCATAAAAATCTCGTAAGGTTTCAAGGGACGTACATGTTTCATCTGATTTGCAAAAATGTCCGCCTCATTCCTGTAGTCCAAACTGTCGTATATCATGCACCATACAGGTGTTTCTCGTGAGCCGGACACAGCCGCAACGATTTCAATGGTGTGCTGACCATTAAAGACATAGTTGATACCATCGCGACGGCTTACTTTCACAGGATTGATTTGGTTAAGATCAAAGTCTTCGATGGCCTTTTCGACCTGAGTCTGTGACAGTGGCCGCTGATACTCCTGATTTGAAACGAGATTCTTAATTGGGATCTGTTCGAAATGGACATTTGGGACGAATCTACTGAAGTCTTGCATTAGTGTACCTCCCTGATGTCCGAGAGTATCTCAGACACCTTTTCCTGAAGCGACAGCAGCGCTTTCTCAAGCCTGCTTCTCGCATCTGCGGATGCAGCGCTCATATTAGCGAGTTTTCTGGCCCGTTCAATCGAGCTGACCCACGAGGGTACTGTGAGCGTCAAGCCCGTTATTTCCGCATCTGGGTCGTGCTTAGGTGTCACCTTAATAAGTGGTAAGTTCTCTTCCATAGAGTCTGCCGGCTCCTCATCAATATCCAAAAACTCTTTTCGTGTATCGCTGTAGCTGGTAAATGGGCGCTGAAGATTTTCTGGCTTGGATCCGATTCGCCGGATTTCCTCCGGCGGCATTTTTGAAAGAGCAACCAGGTTCTCATGGGATATCTTGAATGTACCAGAAAGTATTTTACCGGGAAGCTCTGGGTCTGCCCGACCAACTGTATCTAACGCTCTGCTGAAAATCGCATACTTTTGTACCGCGCCAGTGGAAACATGATATTGAGTACTTAACTTCTGCGCCGTGCGCCTGAAACTCTCTCCCCGTTCTTTTTTGTCTCGCTGCTTATATTGATTGAATCCGTTGATATTAGGCGGATTTTTCCGCGCGACTTTCTCAAGCTCATACTGTTTCCCAATTAGATATCGCCTGGTTTCTTCGGATATGTTTCGACGCCCAAGCTGATTATTGCAGATCCAGACTATGACCTGATCACGGCTCTCGAATGGCATCTCGCGCACTGCATAGGGGATCCGGAGTCGGTTGCATATCTCGTATCGATTGTGCCCGTCAATGATAATGTTGTTCCAGGTGATGATAGGATCCCGGCAGCCATCAATGGTTAGATTGACTTCAAGTTGAAGATACTCATCCTTCCTCAGAGGGCGGATAAGGGTCTTGAATTCTTGGTCGATCTCAAGTACTGCGAAGCCTTTATCCATCAGTAGGCTTTCTCCTCTCATTTTTCTTCAGTGTCTTCATGGAGAAATAGGCCACCCTGTTTACTGTATCGACCTCTCCGCTCAATCGGTAACTATATCTAAAATCAAGCATACCGACCATGTTTACTACACCTTCGAGCAGGGAGTTGCTATAAAACTCGACAGATTGATTCGGCACTCGAACTAGATTCACCTTATTTGCTGTTCCACCGGCCAATGGCTTATCTGAGCCAAGAAAAGCAATAAACATTTCTTCTGGGTTGATCAGGAACTGGATATACTTCGGATCATTTAGTTTTTTCAATGTTGACTTATGTATGCGAATGCGACTTCTCTTAAGATCTAAAGTCATCAATGCGCTGTTATCTGTACTATCCATTTATCATTTCCCCCTGTGCAGGTATTTCTAATTGACCTGCATCCTGAACTGGTGTAGTAGCTTCTTTCGACGTCATAGAGGATACTGTATTGTCTTTGATACCATAGATCGCATACCCATCAAAGATATTAATTTGCAGCGACTTTTGATGTTCGTGGTAGGGGAGGCCAAACTGATCCTTCCAGCCGGCAGGAAATACCGGAGTACGAGCTGTTTTAGGTTTACCTCCGTCCTTTGCAATACGTTGATAGACCTCTGAGGAATTCAGATCGAACGCGATCAGATACTCACCATTGGCATGGATGACCTTTCCCAGCAATTTGTACCTATAGTCAATGTTCCAGTCCATCAATTCAAACAGTTTCGCAAAGAAGAACTTGCCCGTGACCTGTCGAGGCTTCCGCTTGCCACCAGATGTATTACACCAAACAAATGCATCCCGCTCTGACTCAGCACAGGGTCGCAGCGCAAGAATACGAGAATCACGATTTATCAGCAGCTGGGCACAGTCGGCATGGGGAAACTTGTTCAGACAAGCAGTATTGACATAGACCTTGTAATTGTTGAAGGTAATGGACGGTTCAAAGGTGTGTGCGAAGAATTCCCTTCGAACGACTTGATAGCCTCCAAAATCAAATTCATCGCTCAGTTCGATCACATCACCCGGAGCCGACTCATCTATTGTCATCGGTGTGACGCTGTCCCCCAGCATGGGAATCGATGTTTCTTCATCAGCAACGCCAGCCTGAAGATCCTGCAGCATCTGTGAGATGAAGGTACTTTGATTTTCAATTTCCATTTTTGTCTCCTTTCACTCGCCAAAGACGAGATCTAGTGTATCTCCAATCTGGCGCGAGCTGCTGCAGAAGTGCCGGCAATGTCGTCTTGATTGTTCAGCATCGTATTCTGCCATAATCCCGTTTTCCTCAGATCCTGTTAAGCCAGAAAAATAACAACATGTATGCCTTCCGTCACGAACCACACGAAACTATATGCTATCAAGATTCCGACAGACAGGTACTTCGCTCTTCCCGCTCATTCGCAGGCTTTCCTTCCTTCGGCTTTGCAGAGGACAGTTGTTCAATAATGAAACGATGCATCTCATCAAACCCCGTGACCTGAAGCTTCTCCCCTGTTTCAAAGAGCTGGCCTTCAAGCCAAAGCTTCCAGGCATCTTCACTCTGCGGTTCCATCGATGATGAAGCAAGACGATGAGAGTAAAAATCGCTGCCAAATCTGTCAGCCAGTTTTTTGGGAACAGCCCGAATCCGTTTCCCTGATATGGACAGAGGGGAAAGGCCTCCACGCCCACCTGCAGGAGTATCCGTCCCCGTCATCAGATACGACTGAATAAAGATCTCAGGTTCACTTAAATCAAATAGGAACACTGACTCGCCATCGCCTTCGATGTATCTGCCGTATGCCTTAAACTTGTATTCAGTTCCCCAATCAAGCAGCTCAAACAGAGTATCCCCAAACGCTGAACATGGGATATCTTTGGTATAGTATTTTCCGTCATCAGATCGTGACCACTGCACAAAGTGGCGGCAATCCTTAGCAGCTCTACGGACGGCAAGTTTTCGCAATCCCGGATGGATCAGCAGCTCGACTTTATTGTCCTTTCCAAAACGTCGCACACAATCCGTGCTAAACTTGATTTTCTTATTCTGGAACACAACATACGGTCTTTTATTCGTATCGAAAAGGGCTGCGTTTGTGACTTCAAATCCCCGCAAGTCAAAGTCTCCAGCCGAAACCTCGAAGGTCGCATCTGCTTCCTGAGACTGACCGTAATACTCGTCTTCATCCTTGTAGACGCTCATAGATGCCTGCAAATAATCCATGGCTTTGAACCCCGCCCATTTAGGGCTGATCGTGACATATCCTTTCAGAAGCCCCGAGCCAATCACACGCAGCTCTGGTAAAATGGACTTTCCACCATATTTTGCGTTGTTGATCATATGCTGGACAGCGATGAAGTCGTCCCTTGAAATGATTGCCTCATGGTCATCTTTGTAGAGACTCTGCTGCCGCTCGCCTCTGTTCTTTTTGGACTTATGGCTGATTACATCAGGAGTCCATGTCTTTCGTGTGAGAACATCGCCACAATGTCGCTCATTTCTCAAAACCTGGATAACAGCACCGGAAGTCCATTTGGTGTTGCCGAGGTAAGTGGTTTTACCGAGTTCTTCAAGTGTTCTGGCTATATGGGAAGAGGAATACCCGGATAGGTACATGTAGAAAATGAGTCGGACTGTGGGTGCTTCGTCTGGGTTGATCACCAGCTTACCTTCTGCGTTATGAGAATAACCCAGCAGCTTAGGTGTCAACGGCAGGCCACCATTCAGCCGCTGGGCCAGCGAAACTTCCATGCTGCGGCTCCGAATGCGGGACTCATTCTCTGCAATGGACGCCAGAAAGGAGAGCGGCATGGAGGTATCCTCGTTGAGAGAGAAAATACACTCACTTTCAAAGAACACACCAACTGGGTTGCGAAGCTCAGCAAGGTTCCTCACCATTGTAATGCAGTCGACGGTGTTTCTCGCAAGACGAGATACCGACTTGGTAATAATCAAGTCGATTTTGCCGGATTTGCAGTCCGTCAGCATTTGATTCAGCTCGTCTCGATGTCTGGTAGAGGTCCCAGAAATACCTTTGTCAGCGTAGATTTTTACAAGAGCCCAATTAGGGTGCTTGAGAACAAATTCTTCATAGTAATTTTTCTGGAGCTCATATGAGGTTTCCTGCCCAAGATTGTCTGTTGATACACGGACATAGACCGCAACACGCTGATGGACAGCATCATCGTAAAAATCCACCTGCTTCTTGGCCGGATAGATGACGTCTGGTTCCCTGCGGTTGGCATACCGTCTCTTTACCTTTTCGCGTTCTGCCTGTTCAGCTGCTTTCTTTGTGGAGTTACTCATGGAGCATACCTCTCAGGTCTAATTCATCATCGGGCAGTATCTCCCAATCAGGTGTGGGAAAGAAGCAAGGCTCCCGAAGATCTTCGCGATAATACGAGGCAAGTGTGTACATATCTTCTGAGATAAAATAGATCCCGACAGGCGGATTCCGCGCGGCAAGCATCCTTGCACAGATGGAAACTTCGTGGATCTTCCGTGATACATTGCTGATCTTCTGCGTGATTATGAGATTGACTTTTCCCTCATCACAGTCAGACAGAAGCTCAGACCAGGCAACAGCACTTTCCATATTTGGCGCTGTGGAGCCGTTATCAATGTAAAAACCAACAAACTCCCACATCGGATACTGGGCCAGGGTAGCTCGGAATACTTCCTTGTTGCGTTCGAGATAATCGTCGTATTTCGTCTGATTGAAGTAGCGGATGTAGACGGCTACCTTAAACGGAATCTTGGGATTTGGAGTCTCATGGCGAATGGTTTTCAACCATTGCTTATGCTGGGCCACAAGGGGCGAGTCCCAATTATCACTCAAGCAGAGCTCAAAGGATGGATATTCATTTTCATCAAGTTCTTTCGCCATCCCCAGCGGCATCAATTCTGTGTTTTCCATTTGTTCCTCCGGTACATGGGCAAGCCCTTTTGCGTGAATTATAAAAAAAATATCAAAAAATAAGAAGATACCATAGGTCAGCATCTTGACCTATGGTATGTAAACGATAAAAAAATTATCGGATCAGTTACCTGAGCCGATAATTAGTCAATATTTTGTTGCCTATGCATGGAGGATTTCAATTCACGAGCAATCTTCAGAATGGTCTCCATTTCGCTTGCTGAGCAGCCATCAAGTACATCAGCCAACTCGCTTTGATAGATGACCTTGACCTCCGGTACATCCGCACGGAGCAAGTGGTCCGTCGAAACCTGAAGCGCTTCTGCAATCTTGATGAAAGTATCAAGGTGCATTCTGGTTTTTCCATGCTCAATGTTGCTGATCAATGGCAGTGATACGGATGCCTTAACAGCCAGGTTCGCCTGACTCATGCCTTTACTGGCTCGGGCTTCCCTAATACGTGAGCCGATTTGCTTCCAATCGACTTGGTCATACATAATCGGCTCACCTCCTTCTCGGATATAGTCTATAGGTTAACTTTTTACCTAGTATATATCACGCAAAAGACATTTTTATATAATCTACAAACTATAAAATAGTTGGTAAAATATAATTGAGTTGCAATTTTTTTAAGGAGGAAGCAAAAATGCAACTCAACTATCGTGTCCTTGGTCAGAGAATCCAGAAGATCCGTAAGCGCAAACACATTTCTCAGGCATCGCTGTCGGCAATGATCAACAAGTCATCCGGGTACATCAGTTACTTAGAGTGTGGCACAAAGGTGATGAGTCTGGAAACCTTCGTCAGCATCGCCAACGCGCTGGAGGTTTCGACTGACGCACTCCTGAATAGGCAGTTGGCAGTTGCCGCTGAGATATCCAACACGGAGGCGCAAAAAATTTTCGCAAATTGCAGCCAATACGAAACCTATGTCCTGCTTGATGTACTGAAAGCTACGAAAGACTCTCTCAGGGCACAAAAGCATCATCTTTACAAAAGAGACTGGTGACATTTTACCAACTACATAACAGATAGCAACAGACCACAGGTCAATGTCCTGACCTGTGGTCTGTTACGTACAAAAGTGATTATGTTTTTTCAAAAAACGATTATGATTTGGGAGTCTCCGAGATTTCAAACACCCATGATGGTATAATCGAGCAAGGCAGGAAGGAGGGAAAAGCATGGTCTATTACACTGGCGATATCCACGGGAATGTAAAAGAGCTTGTTGACTTTGCGAACCGGTTCAAACTTACTGAATCAGATGTCCTAATCATCCTCGGTGATGTTGGAGCAAATTACTACGGAAATCACAAGGATCAGTACTGCAAAGAATCGCTTGCGAGCATGAAACCCACTATTTTCTGCATCCATGGGAATCATGAACGGCGACCTGCCACACTGCCTGCTTATAAGCTGAAGGAATGGAACGGCGGGATGGTATGGTACGAAGATGCGTATCCCAACCTCCTCTTTGCCAGAGATGGTGATATCTTCGATATTGAGGAGACAAAACATCTGGTCATCGGTGGTGCCTACAGTGTCGATAAATTCTACCGCCTGGAACACAATTACCTATGGTTTCCGGATGAGCAGCCAACAGCGGAGATCAAAGCCTATGTGGAGGAGCAGGTCACGAAGCACCAAATCGATATCATTCTCTCACATACCTGTCCGTTTAAGTATGAGCCGAGGGAGGCATTTCTACCCATGATCGACCAGAGCTCTGTTGATGACAGCACGGAGCGATGGCTCGATAAGATTGAGAAAACGGCGAATTACAAAGCGTGGCTCTGCGGCCACTGGCACATAGACAAACGGATCGATAAGCTACGTTTTCTCTTCGCTGATGTAGTTTCATTGGATATGGTAAAAAGAGGTTTCTGATGAGCCGATTCAAAAATAATCTTTACACAATAGAGCGCAGAGTGTGGAAAAATCATGAACTTTGTCTGATTCAGAATGAGGACTTCACCCTATTTTCAGGACACCACAGAACGAAAATAGTGGAAGAAGATCTTCCAGAGTGGTATGTATTCGGAAGATACTATAAAATGTGGGGTTTTCTTTCCACAAAGGGCATCACTGATCTGCGGTATGTCCCAAACCTGTGGATAAATCATTTTCTCAAAGACGATTGTCTTCTCATTTCCTATGGAGGAAAAATCGAGGAAAAGACCGACGATCGGGATTTCGATATGTATAGCGGCGTTGATGAGCGCGTGTGGGGCAATGAGATCCTCTATGTCCTGAAAGGTGCCGAGAAGTTTTCTGGTTATGATATAACGCACATAGTCGAGCAGATCCGTGAAAAGAAACGAATTCTCATGAAGAATTACCCAGATGAATTCGGTTCCCATAGGTGGAACTTTGACATCGACGAGTGGTTTTCCAAGGAATATCGATCCCGTCGTCCAACTTGTTTCAGCCGAGCTGCCGCAGAAAGAAGAGAATCTGAATTGCTGACGATGAGCGGCAAACGAGGATGGAACGATGAATAATTACCCAAAAGCATTGGAGAGCCCCAAGGGCATAGGCGAGGGTATCATTAAACTGCATGGTGCAGCGTGTGCTCCATGGGATTATTTCCAAGTATGCGCCGCTGTCTGTGAGAACTTGTATTAGGTGCTGGTAAAGCAAAGTTAATTTCCTGCCGGAGCTACCGATCAGTAGTTTTATCTGCAGACAAAATATTGTGATGGCTATTCTCTCCAAGGTGTGGTAATTGTTTGTGTTGCAAAAGGAGGTGAACACCATGATTTATGTAATGTCCGATATCCATGGACACAAGCGGCGCTTTGATTCCGTCATGAAGCAAATCAACCTGCAGCCCGAGGACACACTCTATGTCCTTGGCGATGTGATAGACCGAAACCCCGATGGAATCAAAATTCTCCGCCAGATCATGGCGATGCCAAATGTCAAGATGGTTCTTGGAAACCACGAACTGATGATGCTGGAAGCGATCTATTATCCCCCGCCCGAAAACGAGGATTGGCCCGAGAATTACTACTCTCATAAGCGGGCATTGTGGTATAGAAATGGAGGTCAGGTAACACATGATTACCTAAAGCACATTAAGAAAACGGTCCGACAAGAGATATTTGAATATCTGGACAGCCTGCCCCTCAACATTGAAATAGCGGTAAATGGGCGACAATTTATTCTGGCCCATGCCGCTCCGGTCGACTTGTATGAGCAGTATGCCTACAAGTACACTTGTGAACGCGACTTCGCTGTGTGGATGCGGTTCGATAGATTCCCGGTACTGGAAGATTGGACCGTGATCTTTGGTCATACACCTACCTTCCACTTCCAGTATGATAACCCCATGGCAGTGTGGGATGCAGAGAGTTGGATTGGTATAGACTGTGGATGTATGTTGCCCGACACAGGGGATCCATGGTCAGGAGTACTTGGCAGACTGGCTTGCCTGCGTCTGGATGACATGAAGATATTCTATTCTGAAGAGCCACACTATTCCCACACCGATGGAATGGAGGAGTCGTAATGGGAGATGAGAAAGTAACAGTCACGATAAATGTAGATGCGGATTTGTTGGCAAAGGTGACGGAACTTCTGAAGCCATACGGTCTGACACCTGAGGATCTGGTCATCAAATTCCTCGAATACTGTGTCGACCCCAAAACAAGCAACCATGCAATCGAGTTGCTCAAGAAGTGGAAAGAAGAGTTCGCTTCTGAGAGCGAGGTGGACGCCGATGGTAAGCAAGGATTGCTTCTGTAAGGCTCTCCGAATGATTAAAGAGCAGCAGGACGTCGATGAGCGGTTTGGAAATGTACTCAAGATGGTTGGCGATGGCCACTTTGCTTACGGGACTGGAAACAAGTACCTAGCAGCATTGCTCGATGTTTTGAAGGAAGCCGTTGGAGATCAATATGACTATATCGACTGGTGGTTATACGAAGCAACCGAAGATTATACGGTATGGGAAGCAGATGGATCAAAGAAATACTGCTTGAAAGAACCCGAGGATCTGTATTACTATATTACGAGGATTGCATCGCCAATTCCTACCGATGAGAAAAAACGGGTTCCGGAGGAAGTCCATAGAGTGGTACATAGACTTCCGCCTCTTTCAGAGCTGGATCGTATAGAGCAGTGTCTGCTCGGCGAAAAGTTAGATGAGATTCTGGATCGCATTGATAGAGAGAACACCGCCTTTGTAATAACGGAGAACGGTCGGGACAAAATGGTAATTTGCCCCTTCCAATGGTATGCTGAGTACTTCCCGGATGAAGTGCCCGAGGGAATCAAGTAAGCAGAACGGAAGTACGTTATGAGTATGAGCCTCCAATAGATGCCTTCTATCAAACAAAGTAGTGTGTATCTATTTTGGTCACTCTCAAAAAATCGGTTTTGGGGCGAATGAATGGTAAATTGACATGGCTCAAACAGCGAAAAACCGCTCTGGCCCTTGATATTCCGTAATTTCAGCGCGTATCTATTTCGGTCATTCAAGACATCTTGAGTGGATGTAACTGATTTCAGTTACATCCACTTTTTTATTACCCTGTACGGAGCCGGTCACGCCTGCTCCGTTTCTTCTTCAAAAAAAATCTTCAAAAAGGCCTTATGACATTTTTCGCGGTCAGAATTACCAAGCAAAGCGGGCTGGACGGCGACTATCGCATGCTGTTGCGGGGAAGTTCTCTTTATGCTACGACTTCACCTTTTACTCGCAGGAGGGGAACGACGGCTTCGGCAGCGACATCGGCTGGACGTGTCCCTCCGGCTCCCAGCTGACGCAGGAGATATGGGCGTGGCAGGGTCATACGGATAAGCCCGCTCTGGCCACTCTGGAGCTGCACGCCAACAGCAGTCAGGAGGACTATTGGGGCGCGGCGACCTTCACCTGGTGGTACGAAAGCGACTTCGTCACACCGGAGGAGGTCTATGAAGGCGAATGGGGGCTGACCGCCAACGGGGAATACTCCGGCGTACTGATGCTGGATATGACCCGCACCGGCGGCAAGAGATACACGCCCGGCGAGACGGAACGGATCATCCACGATGGCTTCATCGTGCAGGTTCCCATGGCCTTCGAGGACTACACCTATCTGTCCGTTGACAAGGGACAGCACGGCTCCTATCTGCCCATTCAGATGGAGCCGGACACGGTGATCTACTTCTATCCCTGGTAGGGCATATAAGCGACAAAGCGATCTGGCGGCGGGCAGTATCTGTCCGCCGCCCTTTGTATCCTGAAAGCCACTCACTGGGCGAGTGGTTTTCGGGATACAAAAAGAGAAGGCCCGTACGGGCCTTCCCTTGCTTTTCATTGATCGGTACGCGGGCAGGCTGCTGCCCGCGGGGCGGTCATTTGCGTTTGGCGGAGTCCACCACCACCGCCTGGGCGGCGGCCAGCTTCAGGTCGTGGCGCAGGCGCAGGGGCGGCAGCTGCTGGCGCAGCAGCTCCACGGACAGGCCATACTGCCTGGACAGCTCGGCGTACTTGGCGTCCACGTCGGCCTCGGAAATGTCGATTCCCTCGCGGTGGGCGATCTCGGTCATGGCCAGCTCATAGCGCGCCGCCGCGGCGGCCTGCTCGCGGGCGTGGTCACGCAGCTGCTCCATGGTGGTGTTCCCCATCTCCAGATACTGCTCCAGGGACACGCCCTGGGCCTGCAGGTGGCCGCGCAGCTCGTTGATCAGCCCGTCCAGCTGGTTCTCCACCATGGCAGCGGGAATGGTAACGGTCATGGCCTCCGTCACCTGGCGGATCAGGTCATTGGCGAACTGCTCGGCGGCCTGGGCCTGCTTTTTCTGCACCGCCGTCTCCATGACGGCCCGGCGCAGGGCAGAGACATCGGCAAATCCCTGCTGGCGGGCGAAATCATCGTCCCACTCCGGCATGGCCCGCCGGGTGATCTGGTGGACCTTGATATGGAACACCGCGTCCTTGCCGGCCAGCTCCGGGACGTACTCCGTGGGGAAGGTGACCTTTACGTCGCGCTCCTCGCCCACGGCGGCGCCGGCCACCTGCTCCTCAAAGCCGGGAATGAAGTAGCCGCTGCCCAGCAGCAGGGGATACTGCTCGCCCTTGCCGCCCTCAAAGGGCACGCCGTCCACAAAGCCCTCGAAGTCCAGCGTCACCTCGTCGCCCATGGCGGCTCTTTCCGGATGCTGCACATCGGGGTTGGCCCGGGCGTACTCGTCCAGGGCGGCCTCGGTATCGTCATTGCTCAGCTCCACCTGGGGATAGACGGCGGACAGGCCCTTGTACTGGCCCAGCTCCACCTCCGGGTACAGATCGATAACGGCGGCGAAGGTGTAGCCGTCGGGGCCGATGGTCTCCACCGACAGGGTGGGGGTCCCGGCGATCTGGATATCGCTCTGGCTGATGGCCTCCACCAGCGCCTGGGGATAGGTGTCGTTGACGGCCTCCTGGTACAAAAACTCGGGGCCGTAGGCCTGTTCCAGGTTTTCACGGGTAGGCTCGCCGGCCACGGGGCAGACGGACTTGACGCCCTGGTAGCATTTGGCCAGGGACGCCTGCCAGGTGTCCTTGTCCACGGCGATAGTCAGGCGCACCTGGCGCTGTTCGGGAAGCTCCTCCCGCTTGATGATCTGCATGGCAGTTCCTCCTGTGTCTGTATTGGAGACAGTATACTATACGCCGCCCCGGTTTGTCCAGTCCGTTCAACACCTGCGGTGATTTGCCTGAGTTGTAAAAATTCTGTGATATTTGCAGGGCGGGGGTTGCCTTTGCCGGGGCGGTTCTGGTACAATACGGGATACGAAATCATCAAGTCTGTCGGAGGGATCGTATGCAGGCGATCAAGCAATTCTTCAAGACCCATCCCCACGCCTGGTGGGGCGCGTATCTGCCGGTCTATCTGGCGATGTTTTTTACCATCGAGCACTTTATTACCGATAACTACTGGGCCACACAGACGGTGCTGGACACCTATATCCCCTTCTGCGAGTGGTTCATCTTCCCCTATGTGTCCTGGAGCCCGCTGCTGGTGGTGCTGGGCATCTATCTGATCCTGAAGGACGCCGAGGGCTTCCGCCGGTATATGTGGTTCATCATGGTGACGTTCACAACGGCGGTGGTGTTCTGCATTCTGGTGCCCAACGGGCAGGATCTGCGTCCGGCGGTGATGGCGCACCACAATGCCGCCACCTGGCTGGTGGAGTACACCTATTCCATCGACACCAACACCAACGTCTTCCCCAGCATGCATATTCTGGGCTGCATGGCGGCTGTGGCGGCGGTGTGGCACACGCCGGGACTGCGGAAGCCCGGCTGGCGCTGGGGCGTAACGCTGTACGCTATCCTCATCATGGCGGCCACCGTGTTCGTCAAGCAGCACGCGGCCATCGATGTGCTGGCCGGACTGCTGACCGGCGCCATCGCCTATGTGTTCGTGTATGTCATCGTTGGCCGGCGCCGCGACAGGCGGCTGGACCGGGATTGCTGAAAAAGCGCCCTGCAGGGGCGCTTTTTTGCGGCCTTTTTGCGGCGGCAACTTGACAAGTCACATGGCGGCGGGTAAAATGTGAAGTTGGCACACACCCTATATACTAACAAAGGAATGGTATAAAGCTATGGCTAAGGATCAGAGAAATGTAGAGGCGATCACCCCCATGGAGGAGGATTTCGCCAAGTGGTATACGGATATCTGCCTGAAGGCGGAGCTGGTGGACTACGCCAGCGTCAAGGGCTTTCTGATCCTTCGACCTTACGGCTATGCCATTTGGGAGAATATCCAGAAGTACATGGACGCGGAGTTCAAGAAGACCGGCCACGTGAACGTGGCCATGCCGGTGCTGATTCCCGAGAGCCTGCTGAAGAAGGAGGGTGAGCTGGTGGCCGGCTTCGCCCCGGAGGTGGCCTGGGTCACCCATGGCGGCAGCGAACAGCTGGAGGAGCGTCTGGCCTTCCGCCCCACGTCCGAGACGATGTTCTGCGACCACTGGAGCCACGTGCTGCACAGCTACCGTGAGCTGCCCATGCTGTACAACCAGTGGTGCTCCGTCATCCGCTGGGAGAAGACCACCCGCCCGTTCCTGCGGAGCCGCGAGTTCTGGTGGCAGGAGGGCCACACCATCCACGAGACGGCCGCCGAGGCCGAGGCCGAGACGGAGCAGCAGCTGAACTGCTACGCCGACGTGTGCAAAAACGCGCTGGCCATGCCCGTGGTGAAGGGCCGCAAGACCGACAAGGAGAAATTCGCCGGCGCCGAGGCCACCTATACCATCGAGTGCATGATGAAGGACCACAAGGCCCTGCAGTCCGGCACCAGCCACTTCTTCGGCGACAAATTCTCCCGGGCCTACGACGTGACGTTCACCGGCCGCGACAATACCCTGCAATATCCCTTCCAGACCAGCTGGGGCGCGTCTACCCGCCTGATCGGCGCCATCATTATGACCCACAGCGACAACCACGGTCTGGTGCTGCCCCCGGTGATCGCTCCCACCCAGGTGGTGGTGATCCCCATCGCCCAGCACAAGGAGGGCGTGCTGGAGGCCGCCGCCGGTCTGCGCGACCGCCTGACCGCCGCCGGTATCCGCGTCAGCATGGATGACAGCGACCAGTCCGCCGGCTGGAAGTTCGCCCAGTACGAGATGAAGGGCGTGCCCCTGCGTGTGGAGATCGGCCCCAAGGACATGGAGAAGGGGCAGTGCTGCATCGCCCGCCGCGACACCGGCGAAAAGACCTTCGTGCCCCTGACGGAGCTGGAGAGCGCCGTGCAGCAGCTGCTGCAGGACGTGCACGACAACCTGTACGCCATGGCGGAGAAGAACCTGGAGGACAACACCTTCGATATGACCTCCTGGGAGGAGGTCAAGGAGATGGCCCAGGGCAAGGGTGGCTTCGCCCGTACCAAGTGGTGCGGCAGCCTGGAGTGCGAGCTGGCTATGAAGGAGAAGGCCGGCGTGTCCAGCCGCTGCATGCCGCTGAAGCAGTCCGGCACCACCGGCAAGTGCGTGGTGTGCGGCAAGGCGTGCACCACCGACATCTACTGGGGCGTGGCGTACTAAGACGAATCAAAAAAGAACAGTCGAAAGGCCGCCTGACACAAGAAAACACACGGTTTTGCCTGTGTCTATCCGGCTGAAATCGACCGCAAAAACGCCCACATGCGTCAGCATGCGGGCGTTTTTGCAGCCAATTTCAGCTCGAATTTACTTTGGCAAAACTGCTTCGCACCGAAAAAGAGCGCGTTTTGTGCAGAGCCGAGGCGCGCCGCCGCAGGCATACTGGATGTCTGTCAAGGCGGCGCAACGATGGGGCTGCGCGAAACTCGCCTTTTGCGGCGTATGTTTTCTTATGCCAGGCGGCCTAAAGGGACTGTTCTTTTTTGCTATGCTTTCTCCCAGTCCGCGGTGAGGGTGACAGAGACGGTGGTACGCCAGTCCGTTTCGCCGTCGGCGGTTTTGGCAAAGAAGGCGGAGGCGGGCAGAAGGTCCACCCTCTCCCCTGCCGCGTTCAGCCAGCCGGCGAAGCGATAGCCGTCGCGGGTGGGCTGCGGGTAGGCGCACAGGTACACGTTGCCGCCGGAGGCCATAGGCACCGCCGCCTCATAGGTGACGGCAGTGACGCCGTCGTCCAGGGTCAGGGACCAGGGATAGCGGCTCTGCTCTGTCAGCCGCCAGGCGGCGCGGAGCACGATCGACCTCTCCCCTGTATCTCCGGGTCTGATGGACGCCGCGAAGTCCGCTGTCAGGGGGTCCGGCACCGTCGTCCAGACCTTTCCGCCGGCGGTGTCATACCGGCCCGCCCAGCCCAAGAACGCATAGCTGCCATCGGACGGCGTCTCCGGCTGGGGCAGCGCCAGGGGCGTATCGGACAGCGCGGCCATGTCCACGGTACCCTCGGCCAGGATCAGGGGCACGCCGCTGTCGTCGAAGGTATCGTTGTATATGGTATAGTGCAGAACACCGGCAAGGGGCTCCGGCTCCGGTTCCGGCGGAACATACGGCTCCTGCTGGACCGGCGGGGTGTCCGGCGTTGCGGGGACGGGATCCTCCGCTGTGCCGCCGCCGGTGACGGCCACCGCCGTCATGGCCGACAGGCCCACCAGCATAATGGCGATCTTTTTCCACTTGGCGGCCTTCTTTTTCAGCGCGGCGGCACTTTCCGCGGCGGAGGCCTCGCCGGGAAGGACGGTGTCCGGCGGCAGGACCTCCGGCGGGAGGGCAGCGCACTCCGGTGGAGGGGCGGCGTGCTCCTGCGCCAGGGTGAACTCCTTGTTCTTCTCTTCCATGGCTTATTTCATGTGTACGTCCATCTGAGGGAAGGGGCACTCCACACCCAGACGGCGGAAGCCCAGCAGCAGCTCACGGTTCAGGGCGCGGGCGCCGGCGTAGATGTTCTTCTCCGCCACCTTCACCCAGAAGCGCAGGACGATGCCGGAGGCGTCCAGCGTCTGGACGCCCAGGTACTGGGGCACATCCAGCATCACGTCGCCCCGGGCGCGGAAAATCTCCTCCAGCAGGGTGGGCAGCTGCGCCTCCAGCTTCTCCAGGTCTGTCTCATAGGGGATGGAGATATCGCTGACAGACCAGGAGTTGTTATCGGAACGGTTGAGGATATTCTTCATCTCCGAGTTGTTGATGATCTTCACATTGCCGCCGCCGTCGGTGATGGAGGTGGTGCGGATTCCGATCTTGGTGACCACGCCCCGGAAACCGTTGACCTCCACGATGTCGCCCACGTTGTACTGGTTCTCCAGCAGCATGAAGGCGCCGATGACCACATCAGCGATGAGGCTCTCGGCGCTGAAGCCGACCACCAGAGCCAGCACGCCGACGCTGGCGATGATGGTGCCCACGTTAACGCCCAGCAGGGACAGACTCTGGCAGACGATGATGATGCCGGCCACATATTTGACCAGGCTGCTCAGCAGCGACAGCACAGACCCGCCGCGGTGGGTGCGGGGCTTGATACCGTGCAGAATGAAGATGACCAGGTTGGACACCAGCAGCACCAGCAGGACCATGACAGCCAGCTTCAGCAGGGCGGTGAGCTTCAGAGAAAAAACAGCCTTCAGCTCCGTGAAGTCAACGATGTCGGTGAAATAGCCCAGGGCCACCACCGCCGCGAGAAGCAGCAGGTAGACAAGCATACGCACAGGTGACTTTTTTGTGCCATCGGATCTCATATCAAGTGACCTCCCCGTTTCATTTGTGTCAATGGTATCTTACCACAAAGTGACAGAAAGTGCAACGAAATACCGGCTGTGTCCACTGGTGGAAAGCGGAAATGCGCCGCAAAATACGTGAAGAACGGCAGCGCGGTACCGGGAATGACCGGTGGACGGCTTTTTTACAAAAGAGCTCTTGACAACGGCGCCGCAAGGTATTATAATCGGCGCTCTGAGAGAGATAATTGTCTATACTATACAAAAGAAGGGAGCGATTTCTGTGAAAACAGCACATAAAAGAAGGGAGCCCATCGACCTGACCCAGGGGCCGTGCTGGAAGGTGATCCTCCTGTTTTCTCTGCCGGTGATCCTGTCCTACCTTTTGCAGCAGGTGTACTCCATCAGCGACGCGGCCATCGTTGGTCAGACGCTGACCGCCGCCGAGGTGGCCGGCGTCAACGATACCAATTCTCTGGTGTTCATCTTTTTGCAGTTCGCCTTCGGCGTCAGCGCAGGCTTCTGCGTCATCACGTCCTACTATGTGGGCATGCACGACGAGCGCGGGGTGCGGCGCTCTCTGGCCACGCAGATCCTTCTGTCGGCGGCGCTGACGGTGGCACTGACGGCGCTGGCGCTGGTGCTGCTGGATCCCATGCTGGCGTGGATCAACGTGACGCCCGCCCACCACGAGGTGTACACCGCGGCGCACACCTACTGCGCCATCATCTTCGCCGGTATCGGCGCGCAGCTGTTTTACAACTTCATCTGCTCCTTCCTGCGCGCCATGGGCGATTCCGTGACACCGCTGCTGTTCCTGCTGTTCTCCACGGTGCTGAACGTGGGGCTGGATCTGGCGTTCATTCTGGTGTTCCGCTGGGGCGTGGCGGGCGCAGCCCTTGCCACGGTGCTGGCGCAGCTGGTCAGCACCATCGGCTGCTTTATCTACGCCTTTGTGCGCTATCCGGTGCTGCGCCTGCACCGGGAGGACTGGCGCATCACCCTCATGGACGTGAAGCGCCATCTGGCGCGGGGCATCCCGCTGGGACTGCAATTCTCCGTGCTGGCCATCGGCATCATCGTCATGCAGGGCGGCGTGGTGAAGTTCGACATGCGGGACGGCGTGATGGTGTCCAACGCGGCGCAGAACGGCTTCGGTGCGGCCAACCGGCTGTTCAATCTGGTGGCAACGCCCATGAACGCGCTGGGCGGCGCCATGACCAGCTTCACGGCGCAGAATCTGGGCGCAGGTCAGTACGACCGCATTCGCCGGGGCACGCTGCAGGCACTGGGCATGGTGTCCATTCTGGCGATTCTGGCGGCAGGCACGGGTCTGCTGCTGACAAGGGGCGACTTCTGCTACCATGTGTTCCTCAGCGCCGACAAGGTGACGCCGGACGCGGTGCGCTACGGCAACTCGCTGCTGTATGTGGACTTCTCCATGTACCTGTTTCTGGGCTTCGTCTTTGTGGTGCGCAACTGCGTGCAGGGCATCGGGCGCAGCGGCTTCGTGCTGGGCGCAGGCGCGGCAGAGCTGGTGGCGCGTATCACCGTGTGTCTGGTGCTGCCGGGGCTGTTTGCCGGCGGCGCCGTCAGCGCCGATGCACCGGCCATGGCCTTCTACGCCCTCTGCGCCGCCGACCCCATGGCGTGGATCGCGGCGGATACGGTACTGTGCATCCCCTTCTTCCGCAACATACTCAAGAAGAACTATGGCTACCTGCGCAGTGGCCGCGTATAAGAGCATAAGAACCTAAAAGGGAGCACCGCTGCGGCGGTGCTCTTTTTTGATGGCCGCGGATCGGGACGCCGCGGGACGCCGTTCCCTGCGCAGGCAGTCTTCGGACGTTTCCCTTGAAGAAACTTTCACGCTTTAAATCTATCGGTTTGTGCTGTAAATAACGTTAAAAACCAGGCAATTTACGATAATTTCCTCTTATGAAAACAATCTTTTTTCTTATGTTGACTTTTGGTGGATTTTGTGTCATTCTTTTGTTTAACTTATAATTTCCAAGCGCCGCGCGGACACGCTTCCACGCAGTGCAGACGGAAGGAGTGACCCCCTTGAGCAGACTCGACATCAAGAACCCCAGCCGCGCCCAGACCGTGGTGGATAACCTCTACCGGGACGTGGAGCGCCGCATCGCCGCCAGTCCTCCGGGCCTCTGTCCGGTGGATATGTCCCTGTCGTTTTTGCAGCTGTGCCACGCCCAGTCCTGCGGCAAGTGCGTGCCCTGCCGTATCGGTCTGGGGCAGCTGAGCAAGCTCATCGCCACCGTGCTGGACGGCACCGCCGACATGGGCACCCTGGCCATTATCGAGAAAACGGCGCGGACCGTGGTGAACACTGCCGACTGCGCCATCGGGCGCGACGCCGCCCGACTGGTGCTGGACGGGCTGGAGGGCTTCCGGGATGACTACGAGGAACACATCCTGCACCACCGCTGTCTGGCGGGCTTGCAGCTGCCGGTGCCCTGCGTGGCGCTCTGTCCCGCCGGTGTGGACGTACCCGGCTATATGGCCCTGATAGGCGAGGGACGCTGCGCCGATGCGGTGCGGCTGATCCGTAAGGACAATCCCTTCCCCGTGGCCTGCGCCTATATCTGCGAGCACCCCTGCGAGGCGCGGTGCCGCCGGAATATGATCGACGATGCCATCAACATCCGCGGGCTGAAGCGCTACGCCGTGGACACTGCCGGAGACGTGCCCCAGCCCCCCTGCGCGCCGCCCACCGGCAAGAAGGTGGCCATTATCGGCGGCGGGCCCAGCGGCCTGAGCTGCGCCTATTATCTGGCCCTGATGGGTCACAAGGTGACAGTATTCGAGGAACGGGAGAAGCTGGGCGGTATGCTGCGCTACGGCATCCCCAACTACCGCTTCCCCCGGCACCTGCTGGATGCGGAGATCGCCTCCATCCTCTCTTTGGGCATTGAGGCACACACCGGCGTGACCGTGGGCACCCAGCTGTGGATAGAGGACCTGCTGAAGGAGTATGACTGCCTGTACATCGCCATCGGCGCCCATCAGGACAAGAAAGTGGGCATCCCCGGCGAGGACAGCAAGAACGTGATGTCCGCGGTGGAGATGCTGCGCTCCATAGGCGACGACGTGATGCCGGACTTCACCGGCAAGCGGGTGGTGGTCATCGGCGGCGGCAACGTGGCTATGGACGTGACCCGCAGCTCCATCCGCCTGGGGGCGGAAAAGGTGACGTGCGTGTACCGCCGCCGCATCGAGGACATGACCGCCCTGCCGGACGAGGTGACGGGCGCCATGGCCGAGGGTGCAGAGATCGCCGCCCTGATGGCGCCCTCCCACATCGAGGCCGACGAGAACGGCAATGCCGCCGCGCTGTGGGTGCAGCCCCAGATCATCGGCGAGGCGGACAAGTCCGGGCGGCCCCGGCCCAACAAGGCCGACCTTCCGGAGGTACGCATCCCTGCGGACATCATCGTGGTGGCCATCGGCCAGGGCATCGAGATCCAGGGCTTCGAGCAGGCGGGCGTGCCCATCAAGCGCGGCACGTTTGTGGCGGGACTGTCCGGTCAGGTGGGCGACATGGATAACGTATTTGCCGGCGGCGACTGCGTCACCGGGCCCGCCAGCGCCATCCGCGCCATTGCCGCCGGCAAGGTGGCGGCGGCCAACATCGACGAGCACCTGGGCTTCCGGCATGAGATCAAGGTGGAGCTGGACATCCCGGCACCGCGGCTGAACAACCGCGCACCCCACGGACGCATCAACACCACGGAGCGCGAGGCCTGCGAGCGCCGGTGCGACTTTGAGGATATCGAGTGCGGACTCACCGAGGAGGGCGCACGGACCGAGGCGTCCCGCTGCCTGCGGTGCGACCACTACGGCTACGGCATTTTCCGGGGAGGGAGGAACGAAAAATGGTAACTCTGACCATCGACGGGCGGACCGTATCGGTGCCGGAAGGCACCACCATTCTGGAGGCGGCCCAGACCCTGCGGATCAGCATCCCCACCCTGTGCTATCTGAAGGACATCAACGAGATCGGCGCGTGCCGCATCTGCATGGTGGAGGTGGAGGGCTATGCACGGCTGGTGCCCTCCTGCGACAGCGCTGTCAGCGAGGGCATGGTGGTGTACACCAGCTCACCCCGTGTCCGCGAGGCCCGGCGAGTCAATCTGCGGCTGCTGCTGAGCCAGCATGAGACGAAGTGCACCAAGTGCACCCGCAGCGGCAACTGTAAGCTCCAGCAGCTGACCAACGACTATAACCTGCTGGGCGACCACTATATCGACGACCTGAAGAACATCCCCACGGACTACTCCAATCCGGTGGTGCGTATCGAAAACCGCTGCGTGAAGTGTATGCGGTGCATCCAGGTATGCGAAAAGATCCAGGGCATGGGCATCTGGGACCTGATGGGCACCGGTACTCGCACCACCGTGGGCGTGGCCCACACCAGGACTCTGGGCGAGAGCGACTGCACCTTCTGTGGCCAGTGCATCACCCACTGTCCCGTGGGCGGTCTGCAGGAGCACGACGACACCGGCAAGGTGTTCGATGCGCTGGCGAACAAGGACCGGATCACCGTGGTGCAGGTCGCACCGGCGGTGCGGGCGGCCTGGGCAGAGTTTTATCATCTGGACCCCAAGTTTGCCACGGCGGAGCGCATGGTGACGGCGCTGAAGACCATGGGCTTCGACTATGTATTCGACACAGACTTCGCCGCCGACCTGACCATCATGGAGGAGGGCAGTGAGTTCATCGAGCGCTTTACCCACCGGAACAAATATCACTGGCCCATGTTCACCAGCTGCTGTCCCGGCTGGGTGCGGTTCCTGAAGGGACAATTCCCGTCATATACGGAAAACCTGTCCACCGCCAAGAGCCCCCAGCAGATGTTCGGTGCCGTCGCCAAGAGTTACTTTGCCCAGAAGATCGGCGTGGACCCCAAGAAGCTGTTTGTGGTGTCCATCATGCCCTGCACCGCCAAGAAGGCGGAGTGTGCGCTGCCCACCATGAAGGACGAGCAGGGCGACCCGGACGTGGACGTTGTGCTGACCACCCGCGAGATCGTGCGGATGCTGCGGGGCGAACAGATCAATCCCGCGGTGCTTCCAGAAACACCCTTTGACAGTCCGCTGGGCACCGGCACCGGCGCGGCGGTGGTCTTCGGCGCCACCGGCGGCGTGATGGACGCGGCTCTGCGGAGCGCGTACTATCTCATTACCGGCAAGGAACCGAAGCCGGACGCCTTCTCCGCCGTGCGCGGTATGGACAACTGGAAGGAGGCCGTATTCACCATCCCCGGCGCGGGCAACGTTCGCGTGGCAGTGGTCAGCGGACTGGGCAACACCCGTAAGCTGATGCACGCCATCGACGAGGGCGATGTGGATTACGACTTCGTTGAGGTGATGGCTTGTCCCGGCGGGTGCGCCGGCGGCGGCGGGCAGCCCATACATGACGGGCAGGAGCTGGCGGCATATCGCGGCGATATCCTGTGGAGCATCGACAAGAGTGCCAAGGTGCGGTTCTCCCACCGGAACAAGGACGTGCAGGCGCTGTACCGGGAATTCCTGAAAGCTCCGCTGGGCGAAAAGTCCCACCATCTGCTGCACACCGACCACAACGGCTGGAAGATGCCCAACGAAAAGTAAAAGGAAGGCCCTCGCGGGCCTTCCTTTTTATGAAGCGCTTGCAAAAGAGGACCGCCGGCGGCGGTCCTCTTTTTTCTGTATTTTACTCGCCCATGGGCGCGCCGCAGTGGGGGCAGAACTTGCTGTCGCTGGCGGCGCCGCAGACGGGGCAGACCTTGAAGGTCACCTCAGACTCGTCCACCGCCGGCTCGTCCTTCCGGGGCTTGCTGGCCTCCAGCTGGGCGATACGCTCCTTGCTGGCGTTGACGGCAGCCACCACGTCCTTGACGGCGTCGGGGACGTCGCTCTGGTGCTCCGCCACGAACCACTCGCCGATGGCGCGGTAGTTCTTCTCCAGCTCGCGCTGCTCGTTCATAATAGCCATATTGGTCTTGGCGGTGTCACTGAGGGTCTGAGCCTTGTCCGCGGCCACTTCGGCCAGGTCCTTGGCCTTGTCCACGGCGATGCCGGCGTACTCCTGCGCCTTCTTGCTGATGTCATTGAGAATACCCATAGATAATAGCTCCTTTCCATATCTCCCGGCTCTCCCCCCGCGTACACACGCGGGACAGTGCACGGCATATATTCCTGTTGACGCCAGTATAGCGCGTTTTTTCAGCGGTTGCAAGCGCTATATGGCGAAATTTACACACTGTTTACTTAATGCTCTATCCAGTCAGCGGCCCGGGAAACAGCCCGTTTCCACAGACGGTAATAGGCATCGCAGTCCGCCTGCGGACGCTCCGGCAGGAACATCCTCTGGCTGCGGCGCAGGGCGGCGATCTCGTCCATATCCCGCCAGAAGCCGCAGCTCAGCCCCGCCAGCGCCGCCGCGCCGAAGGCGGTGGTCTCCACCATCTCCGGCCGATCCACAGGGATACGCAGCAGATCTGCCTGCATTTGTAGCAGCACATCAGAAACGCTGGCCCCGCCGTCCGCCCGCAGAAGGGCAATATCGCAGCCGGCATCCTGGCGCATGGCCAGCATCAGGTCTGTGACCTGGGCAGCGATACAGCTGAGCACCGCCCGGGCGATGTGCGCCCGTCCTGTGCCCCGGGTGACGCCCAGAATAGCGCCCCGGGCGTACATATCCCAGTAAGGCGCACCCAGGCCCGTGAAGGCCGGTACCACCACCACGCCGCCGCTGTCCGGCACTGTGGCGGCCAGCACGTCGATCTCCGGCGCCGAGGAAATGATACTCAGCTCATCCCGCAGCCACTGGATGGTGCTGCCGGCGTTGAACACACTGCCCTCCAGGGCATAGGTGGTCTTTCCGTCCACCTGCCACGCCACGGAGGTGAGCAGGCCCGCCCGGGAGCGCACAGGCTTTTCGCCCACGTTCATCAGGGTGAAGCAGCCGGTGCCGTAGGTGTTCTTGGCTTCGCCGGGAGCGAAGCAGGTCTGGCCGAACAGAGCGGACTGCTGATCGCCCGCCGCGCCGCAGACCGGGACGCCCGCCAGGGACTCCAGCCCCGGGATACTGGGCTGCACCGTGCCGTAGACGGCGCTGTTGGGCACGGGCTGCGGCAGCATGGCCGTAGGGACCCCCAGAATGCCGCACAGCTCCTCATCCCAGGCCAGGCGGTGGATATCAAAAAGCATGGTGCGGCTGGCGTTGGCGTAGTCGGTGACATGCCGGCCGGTGAGCTTCCAGATCAACCAGCTCTCCACGGTACCGAACAGCACCTCGCCCCGTTCGGCCCGGCGGCGGACGCCGGGCACATTGTCCAGTATCCAGCGGATCTTGCTGCCGGAGAAGTAGGCGTCGATCAGCAGCCCCGTGGCCGAGCGGATGCGCTCCTCCAGCCCCCGGCGCTTCAGGTCCTCACACAGCTCCGCCGTGCGGCGGCACTGCCAGACGATGGCGTTGTACACCGGTTCACCGGTGGCCTTATCCCAGAGGATCGTCGTCTCCCGTTGGTTAGTGACGCCGATGCCCGCCACGCTGCCCTCCGGCAGCCGGGCGATGACCTCCGCCGCGGCGCGGCGCTGGGTGTCCCATATCTCCAGGGGGTCGTGCTCCACCCACCCCGCCTGGGGATAGTGCTGGGGCAGGGACTGCTGGCTTAGGGCGGCGATATTCCCCGACCGGTCAAAGGCGATGGCGCGGGAGCTGGTGGTTCCCTGATCCAGCGCCAATATGTACTGCGACATGGCGAACCCTCTTTTCATTTCCGGATTTTTGTGGTACACTGTATGATGATAAGAATTATACCATGAAAGGAGCGGATACACCATGACAAATTTGAGTGAATTCACGTTTCTGTCCAGCGACGGCAAGACCCAGCTCCACGGGATGCTGTGGGAGCCGGAGGGCGTGGCCGTCCGCGCTGTACTGCAGATCTGTCACGGCGTGGCCGAGCATATCGCCCGGTACGACGGCTTTGCCCGGGCGCTGAACGAGCAGGGCATCGTTGTGGCCGGACACGACCACTTAGGCCACGGCAAGTCGCTGCCGGAGGGCGGAACGCCGGTGTATTTCGGTCAGGGCAGCACATGGAATACGGTGGTGGACGATATCTATATCCTGCACCAGCGGCTGAAGCAGCGCTATCCGGACGCACCGCTGTGCATCATGGGGCACAGCATGGGCTCCTTTCTGACCCGGACATACCTGATCCGCTATCCCGGCACGGTGAAGGCGGCGGTCATCATGGGCACCGGCTGGCAGCCCCAGGCAGCCATCACCGGCGGGCTGGCGCTGGCCAATGCCATCGCCGCCGTCAGCGGCGAGAACGCCACCAGCGAGCTGGTGACGGAGCTGGCCTTCGGCAGCTACAACAAGCTGTTCGCCCCCAACCGCACGAAGGTGGACTGGCTCTCCGCCGACGAGAGCAACGTGGACGACTACATCGCCGACCCCCTCTGCGGCGCGGACGCCACGGTGGGCCTGTTCCGCCAGATGCTGCACGGCATACGCTTCAACCAGCGGCAGAGCCATCTGCGGCAGATGGACAGGGAAATGCCGGTGCTGTTCGTAGCCGGCGACAAGGACCCGGTGGGCAGTTGCGGCAAGGGCGTGCGCCAGACCTATGACGCCTTCCGGGCTGCCGGTATGCGGGACTGCACACTGAAGCTGTATCCGGGCCTGCGGCATGAGATACTCAACGAAAAGGCATACACTGCGGATATTACGAAGAACATTGAAGCGTGGCTGCTGTCCAGATTGGAAAAGTAAGCCCGTTCGCGGAGAGATAAAGGAGAAACGACTATGACCGAGTGGGAAGCCCTGCGGCAGGAATGTCTGCACTGTCACGCCTGTACACTGGCGGAAACGCGCACCAACGTGGTCTTCGGCGTGGGCCGGGAGGATGCGGAGATCATGATCATCGGCGAAGCCCCCGGCGCTAACGAGGACAAGCAGGGCGAGCCCTTCGTGGGCCGGGGCGGCAAGCTGCTGGACGATATGCTGAAGATGATCGGGCTGGACCGCAGCCGCCTGTATATCACCAACTCCGTTAAGTGCCGCCCGCCGGAGAACCGGGATCCCATGAACACGGAGAAGGACGCCTGCAAGGGCTATCTCCAGCGGCAGCGGGCATTGATGCAGCCCAAGATCATTGTGTGTCTGGGCCGCGTCAGCGCCATGGAGATCATCCGCCCGGACTTTAAGATCAGCCAGGAGCACGGCCAGTTCTTCGAGAAGGACGGCTGCCTGATGATGGCGCTGTATCACCCCGCCGCCCTGCTGCGGGACCCCCGGAAAAAGCCGGAGACCTTCGAGGATCTGAAACGCCTGCAGGCCAAGATCAAGGAGGTCTGCACCCGCACGGAGCTGGATTTTTGAGACATGAGGCAAAGGAAAAGAGCGCCCACAGGGCGCTCTTTTTTATTTGCTCTCCTCCTGTTTTGTCCAGGTCAGGGGCATGCGGAGCAGCTCCTGCTCCTGTTCCGTCAGCTGGCTGCTGAGCTCACCCTGCGCGTCGGTCCAGGTCATGGTCCCATCGGAAAGGGTATAGCTCAGACAGTCCGCCGTCTCGGCCAGTTCGGCGGCGGTATCCGCCAGATACAGCTGTCCGCTCTCCGCCCTGCAATAGCCGGTGAGCGCGGCGCTGCGGCCGGTGAGCAGGGAGAGCAGCTCCTCCTCGTCCACCCCGGCGAAAATGGCCGCCACCATATCGTCCATGGTGATGCCGGCCTTCTCCATGGCCGCGTCGTATTCCTCACGGGAGAAGCCCTGCTCCTCCGCGGCGGCATAGACGCTCTCCACCGCCGCCGGGTGCAGCGCCGCGGCATAGGCATCCAGCGCCGTGCGGACGGCGTCGCTGTCGTAGCGGAGGGTATAGGCGCCGTCCTCGGTCACGGTGAGGACCAGCTGCAGCGGCATCTTCGCTGTGCCGTCCGCCGCGGACAGGCCCAGTGCCTGCTCCGCCGCCGCGTTCATGCGGTCAGTCACATCGATCGTACACGTCCAGGTGCCCGCCAGCCTCTTTGTCTCGACCCCGCTGCCGCAGGCCGCCAGTGACAGGACCAGCAGGACCGCCAACAGGACGGTGATAACTCGTTTCATAGTACGCCTCCTATATAGAGCAATATATACGGTATATCACCGGCGATTATACACGATGGGCCGTATATCTGTCAATTCTATTTACAGGGGGCGCGGTTTTTGGTATAGTAAAGGCAAGAAACGGCGGGAAAGGGGCGCGGCGCGATGACATTGCTGCAAATGAGCTATATATTGGAGGTGGACCGCTGCGGGTCCATGAACCGGGCGGCGCGGAACCTGTTTCTGTCTCAGTCGGCCCTGTCGGCGGCCATCGCCGAGGTGGAACGGGAGCTGGGCGTGACCATCTTTCTGCGGACCAACCGGGGCGTGACGCTGACGGAGGAGGGCCGGGAGCTGACGGCGCAGATCGCACCGCTGGTGGAGCGCAGCCGGAAGCTGGAGCGCTATTACAGCGAGCGCCGGGCTGCCGACCGGGTATCCCTGTCGGTGGCATCACAGCGCTATCCCTTCTGCGCCAAGGCATTCGTGGAGTTCCTGCACCTGCTGGACGAGCCGCATATCCAGGTGAGCTTCAAGGAGATGGAGATGGCAGCGGTCATCGACGAGGTGACGGCGCGGCGCAGCGCCTTCGGCATCATCTTCGTGTCGGACATGACAGAGCATTTTATCGGCCGTATCCTGCGGGAGAAGAACCTGACGTTCCAGCCTCTGGTAGACATCCGCCCCCGGGTGTTTCTGCGGAAGGGCCACCCCCTGTCCGGCGAACGCGCCGTGCGCCTGGAGCAGCTGTATGCCTACCCCTACGCGGTATTTACCCAGTCGGACAGCAACTACCACTTCGCCGAGGAGGCGGTGGTGGGCACCGGCGCGGAGTTTGACCGGGTAGTGTCCGTCAGCGACCGCGCCACAGCCTACAATGTCATGGCCCACACGGACTGCGTTTCCACCGGCAGCGGCGTACTGCCGGACGGCTACGGCGACGACCGGCTGATGACGCTGCCGCTGATCGGCGACGTGCCGGATATGCGCCTTGGGGTCATACGGCCCCGGGACGTACCGCTGACAGACTACGGCGAGAAGTTCATCGCCATTCTGAAGGATATCGTCTCGGAATTGAACCAGGAGGCATAAAGAGAGCCGCCCCTTAGGGGCGGCTCTCTTTATTTGCCGGATTCTTTACTTCACGCAGATGGTTTCGATCTCCACCAGTGCGCCCCGGGGCAGCGCACCGACCTCCACGGCGCTGCGGGCAGGGTACTGCCCCTCAGTGAAGAACTCAGCGTAGACCGCGTTCATGGCGGCGAAGTCGCCCATGCTCTGCAGGAATACGGTGGTCTTGACCACATTGTCCATGGTCAGACCGGCGGCTTCAAGGATGGCCTTGATGTTGGTGAGTACCTGACGGGTCTGCTCGGTAATGCCGCCGGGGACGAACTCGCCGGTAGCCGGGTCAAAGGGCACCTGGCCGGACGTGACCAGGAAGCTGCCGCAGTCGATGGCCTGGGAATAGGGCCCGATGGCGGCGGGGGCATTGGTGGTGGCAATGATCTTCTTCATGGTGATGACCTCCTGTAAGCTGCATGTACCCGGCAGACACCGGGCGCACTCTCTGTCTCTCTTATACCACATTCCGGCGGAAATGGCAACCGTTTCCCTCAAATCGCGCCCATCGTTATCTGTTTCATTTATCATGTTCCCCGACAAAAATCCGCCGCCATTTTGCCGTATTTCCCGGCATGATATCTAATTTCCGCTAAGATTTTTTGTGATTTCCCCGCAATGCAGCGTTCTGCACAAAAATATATTCCGAAATTATCTGTTTTAGCTACAATTCCAATTGATAGCGAGCTGGCGCATTTTGCCGCTACCACCGTCGGGTTCAGATATGTTACCCTTATGGCAAAGGGCCGTATGGTCCTGTACACTTTATTGTTACATTATAGTGCAAGGAGGACGACCCATGCTGAACAAGGATTGCGGCTTCGGTACAAAAGCCATTCACGCCGGAAACGTGAAGGACACCCAGTACGGCGCACTGACCACCCCTATTTTCCAGACCTCCACCTTCGTATTTGACAGCTGTGAGCAGGGCGGGCGCCGCTTCGCCGGTGAAGAAGCGGGCTATATCTACACCCGCCTGTCCAACCCCACCACCTCGGTGCTGGAGGCCAAGGTCGCTGCCCTGGAAAGCGGTGAGGCCTGCGTGGCCGCCGCCTCCGGCATGGGTGCCATCTCCTCCGCGCTGTGGACCGTAGCCGGCGCCGGCAAGCATATCGTGGCCGACGGCACCCTGTACGGCTGCACCTTCGCCCTTCTGAACCACGGCATGACCCGCTACGGCGTGGAGGTCAGCTTTGTGGACACCTCCGACCTGGATGCCGTGCGCAAGGCGCTGAAGCCCAACACCTGCGCGGTGTATCTGGAGACGCCCGCCAACCCCAACCTGAAGATCGCGGACATCTCTGCCGTGGCGGCACTGGCCCACGGCTACAACAAGGACATCAAGGTCATCTGCGACAACACCTTCGCTTCCCCGTACCTCCAGCGGCCGCTGGAGCTGGGCGCAGACGTGGTGGTGCACTCCGCCACCAAGTACCTGAACGGCCACGGCGACGTGATCGCGGGCTTTGTGGTGGGCTCCGCCGAATTCTGCAATGAGGTACGTATGTTCGGCCTGAAGGACATGACCGGCGCAGTGATGGATCCCTTCTGCGCCTTCCTGATCCTCCGCGGCCTGAAAACCCTGGAGATCCGTATGCAGAAGCACTGCGCCAACGCCAAGGCCGTTGCAGAGTTCCTGTATGACCACCCCGCCGTGGAGAAGGTCTACTATCCCGGCCTGATCGACCATCCCGGCCATGACATCGCCCGCCGCCAGATGCGCGACTTCGGCGGTATGCTGTCCTTTGAGGTCAAGGGCGGCCGTGCCGCCGGCGTGAAGCTGGTGAACGCCCTGCACCTGGTGACGGTAGCTGTGTCTCTGGGCGACGCCGAGACGCTGATCGAGCACCCCGCCTCCATGACGCACTCCACCTACACCGAGGAGGAACTGGCCGCCTCCGGCATCGCCGCCGGCCTGATTCGCCTATCCGTGGGTCTGGAGAACGCCGAGGACCTCATCGCCGACCTGAAGCAGGCACTTGACACCCTGTAAACCTTCTCTCCGCGCGAAGAAGCAATAGGACAAAAAAGGAACGCCCTTGGGCAATGGCCCAAGGGCGTTCCTTTTTGTTTATTTCTCCGCAGGGATAGCGGCCGTCTCGGCGGGCGCTTCCGCCGCAGACACAGCTTCAGCAGGAACCGCCTCGCTGTCGATGACCACCTTGCCATCCCGCAGACGGACATGGGCGGTATCGCCGGACTTCAGCTTACCCTCCAGCATCAACTCCGCTACAGCATCCTCCACCTGGTTCTGGATGGCCCGGCGCAGAGGACGGGCACCGTACTGGGGATCAAAGCCGTCACGGGCCAGCTCGGCCACGGCGTCATCGTCGGAGATCAGGGTGATGCCCTGCTGGGCCATACGCTTGCCGGTAACGGTGAGCATACGGCGGGCGATCTCCACGATGTTCTCCTGGGTCAGCTGGCGGAACACGATGATCTCGTCGATACGGTTCAGGAACTCGGGGCGGAAGGTATGCTTCAGGTCGGTCATGACCGCCTCGCGGATACGGGCGAAGCGCGCCTCCTCAGTTTCCTTCCCGCCCTTTTCGTCGCCGTCAAAGCCCAGCTTGGCGGCGGCATCGGTGATGTTCCGGGCGCCCACGTTGGATGTCATGACGATGACGGTGTTCTTGAAGTCCACCCGGCGGCCCTGGGAATCGGTGACAACGCCGTCCTCCAGGATCTGCAGCAGGATATTCCACACATCCTCATGGGCCTTCTCGATCTCATCGAACAGCACCACGGAATAGGGCTTACGGCGCACCTTCTCAGTCAGCTGGCCGCCCTCCTCGTGGCCCACATAGCCGGGAGGCGAGCCGATCAGGCGGGACACCGTGTGCTTCTCCATGTACTCGGACATATCGATACGCACCATGGCGTTCTCATCGCCGAACATAGACTCCGCCAAGGTCTTGCACAGTTCAGTCTTGCCCACGCCCGTGGGGCCCAGGAACAGGAAAGAACCGATGGGCCGCTTGGGGTCCTTCAGACCCACACGGCTGCGGCGAATAGCCTTGGCCACGGCGGTCACGGCATCGTCCTGACCCACCACACGCTGGTGGAGCTTCTCCTCCAGCTTCAGCAGGCGCATGGACTCATCCTCGGTCAGGCGGGTGACGGGAATACCGGTCCAGCCGGCCACCACCTTGGCGATGTCGTCCGCGGTGACGGTGCCCCGGTTCTGGGACAGGCTCTTGCGCCACTTGTCGCGCTCGATGTCCACCTGCTCCTGATAGTCCTTCTCGATATCGCGCAGCTGCGCGGCCTTCTCGAAGTCCTGGGCGGCGATGGCATCGTTCTTCTCCCGGTGCAGGGCGGTGATCTTCTCCTCCAGGGCCTTCAGGTCCGGAGAGGAACTCTCGGCGGTCATGCGGACCTGCGAAGCGGCCTCGTCCATCAGGTCGATGGCCTTATCCGGCAGGAACCGGTCACCGATATACCGCTTGGACAGCTGCACCGCAGCGTCCAGCGCCTCATCGGTGATGGTCAGCTTGTGGTGCGCCTCATAGCGGTCGCGCAGGCCCTTCAGGATCTCCAGCGTGGCCTCGGGGGTGGGCTCGCCCACGGTGACGGGCTGGAAGCGGCGCTCCAGCGCGGCATCCTTCTCGATGTACTTGCGGTACTCGTTCAGGGTGGTGGCGCCGATAACGCGGATCTCGCCGCGGCTCAGGGCGGGCTTCAGAATGTTGGCGGCGTCCACAGCGCCCTCGGCGGAGCCTGCGCCCACGATGGTGTGCAGCTCGTCGATGAACAGGATGACGTTGCCGTCTTTCTTCACCTCATTCAGGGTGTTCTTGATGCGCTCCTCGAACTCGCCGCGGTACTTGGTTCCGGCCACCATGCCGCTGAGGTCCAGCGACAGGATGCGCTTGTCCAGCAGCTCCTCGGGCACATCGCCGGCGGCAATGCGCTCGGCCAGGCCCTCGGCGATGGCAGTCTTGCCTACGCCGGGCTCACCGATGAGTACGGGGTTGTTCTTACTGCGGCGGGACAAAATCTGGATGACCCGATGTATCTCGGTATCCCGGCCGATAACGGGGTCCAGCTTGCCGCTGCGGGCGGCCTCGGTCAGATCGCGGGTGTACTCGGCCAGCGTCTTGTTCTTCTTGTCCGCCTCGCGGTTAGGGGCAGAGGCGCCGCCAGCGGCAGCCCGGGGCATATCGTTGAGCTTCTTCAGCACAGCGCTGTACATTTTATTGGGGTCCACGCCCACGGTACGCAGGATACGCAGGCCCATGTTACCGCCCTCACGGAGCAGGCCCATCAGCAGATGGGCGGTGCCGATGGCGCTGCTGCCCATGCGGGACGCCTCGGACACAGCCAGCTCCACCACGCTCTTGGCGCGGGGCGTCAGGCCCTGGCTGGGCGCGGCGCCGGAAACGCCCTTGCCCACGCTGCGCTGCAGCACGGAGCAGACCATTTCATCGGTGACGCCGAACTCACTGAGCACGCGGTGCGCCACGCCGTCCTCCTCGCGGATCAGACCGAGCAGCAGATGCTCGGAGCCCACGTAGCCGTGACCCAGCTCCTCGGCAGCCTCCTGGCTCAAACGCAGAACTTCCTCTGCACGGGGGGTAAATTTATTCTCAGACATAAAGGAACACTTCCTTTCGATTTGTTATTTTAACATAGCGCAACGGCGTCAGGACGCCTTGCCGCCCAGAGCCTTCAGCTCATCACGCAGGCGGGCGGCGTCCTCATAACGCTCCTCCGCCACCGCGTTGTGCAGCTGCGTCTCCAGCGCGTTGCGCCTACGCTCCAGCGCCAGAGACATAGCCTCATCCTTCGGCAGCAGCTCCTCGGCGGCGCTGCTCTCCGGGCCGGCGCTCTGCGCCTGCTCCAACACATCCACCGGCTGAGGGAACTCCGTCAGCATCCGGCTGCCAAAGCCGCCGAAGAACGGCTCCAGCATGCGGAACGGACGGTCGAACCAGTCATCGTTGAACCAGCTGCTCATGCGGCCGGACATGGAACCGGCATAGCCCATGGCGCGGGCACAGTCGGGGCAGAGGTGCGTCTCGGTCACTCTGCCGTTGATATTGCTCTTATAGTAGAACGTAGCCTCGTTCTTACCGCAGCGATCACATTTCATAATCATAACCTCCTTGCTCCGCCGTCAGACGGAATGGATCAGAATTTGCTTGAATATATCGGCGCGCAGCGCGTCGCGGTTCTCCGGCGGCGCCGCCTGCAAGGCTCGTGCGCCGGTGGCGGACAGCAGCGCCTGTCCCAGCTCGTGGCTGACAGCCTCGGACTGGACCAGGTTCTGGGCGATCGCCCGTGCGCTGGCCGCGTCCAGCCTGTCGCCGATGCTGTTGATAACGTGCATCAGCAGCGTCTGGCGGTCCACCTGCACCCGCGTGATGCGAATGTAGCCGCCGCCGCCCCGCCGGGACTCCACGATGTAGCCATGCTCCGGCGAGAACCGGGTGGACATCACGTAGTTGATCTGGCTGGGCACGCAGTTGAACCGCTGCGCCAGGTCGGCTCGCTGTAGCTCCAGCGCACCGCCCGCCTGGTCTAACTCCTGCTGGATAAATCCAGCGATAATATCGGAAATACCCAAATCCTCGCCGCCTTTCGTTTGCATCTCTCGGTCAAGCTCGGCTCATTTGACTTTGCCTTTCTTTGACCTTGAACATATATTACACCGCCTTTCCTGCTTTGTCAATAGGGTAATTTGACTTTCTTTGACTTTTATTGTAAACAATTTGTGAACAGCCAAATGCATCTCTCTGCGGCAATTTTGCCGTTTGCAACCTGAAGTTGCTATACAAACGAAGATGCATCGGTTATAATAGTACCAACAGGCATATCAACAGAGAAAGGAACCGTCTATGAAGAATACAAATTGGAATGACCCCGACTTTCAGGGCTTCGGCCGCCAGCCCCGCCCGAAAAAGGAACGCAAAGCCGTGGGCACGCCCCTGGGCCGCACGCTGCTGAACATCGCCGTCACGCTGGTGTTCGCCGCGGTGTATTTCTATATCGTTCTGCCGCCTATCAGTCTCAAGAGTGAGGATTTCTACGTCTTTGTGCTGCTGGTGTGCGCCGTGTACGGCGGTTGCGCCATACTGACCTCCGGTTTTCAGGGCACCGGTGCCAAGGGCTACTTCACCTTTTTGAAAAAGCAGTGCACCGTGCCCCTCATCGCGGCCGCCGCGCTGATCGCCACGGCGCTGGTGGGCGCGGTGATCGGCTGGCAGCTGTTCCGTGCCGGGGACTACCGCGACCTGCTGACCGTCACCGACGGCGACTTTGCCGCCGAAGTGGAGGAGATCAGCTATGACCAGATCCCCATGCTGGATGCCAACTCCGCCACAAAGCTGGGCAACCGCAAATTGGGTGAGCTGGCGGACATGGTGTCCCAGTTCGAGGTGGCCGACGACTATACCCAGATCAACTACCAGGGCCGCCCTGTCCGCGTCACGCCCCTGCGCTACGGCGATATCATCAAGTGGCTGAACAACCGTGCCGACGGCCTGCCCGCCTATCTGCTTATCGACATGGTGACCCAGAACGTGGAGGTCATCCGTCTGGACGAGGGCATCCACTACACCACCGCCGAGCACTTCAGCCGCAATCTGTACCGCCATCTGCGCTTCCACTACCCCACCTATATGTTCGACGAGCCGGCCTTCGAGATCGACGAGAACGGCGACCCGTGGTGGGTCTGCCCCCGTGTCAGCCACACCATCGGTCTGTTCGGCGGCCGTGATATCATCGGTGCCGTGCTGGTGAACGCCGTCACCGGCGAGAGCGCCTACTACAAGACCGGCGACGTGCCCAACTGGGTGGATCACGTCTACACCGCCGAGCTGATCATGCAGCAGTACGACTACCACGGCGCGTATGTCAACGGCTTTATCAACTCCCTGTTCGGCCAGCGGGATGTGACCGTCACCACCGAGGGCTATAACTACATCGCCATCGGTGACGACGTGTATATGTACACCGGTGTCACCTCCGTGGTGTCCGACGAGTCCAACATCGGCTTCATTCTCTCCAACCAGCGCACGAAGGAGACGCGGTTCTATCTGGTGGCCGGCGCCAAGGAGTACTCCGCCATGGACAGCGCCCAGGGGCAGGTACAGCAGATGAAGTACACGGCCACCTTCCCCCTGCTGCTGAATATCTCTGACCAGCCCACGTATTTCATGGCGCTGAAGGACGCCGCCGAACTGGTGAAGATGTACGCCATGGTCAACGTCAGCCAGTACCAGATCGTGGCCACCGGCGACACGGTGGCCCAGTGTGAGGCCAACTACCGCCGCATCCTGGCGGAGAAGGGTCTGGTATCCGCCGATGACGCCGATCTGCCCCTGACGGGCCAGAACGAAGTCAGCGGTGTGCTGGCGGATATCCGCTCCGCCGTGGTGGACGGCAATACCCTCTACTACCTGCGCCTGACCGGTGACGAGCACTACTACGTCATCTCCGCCGCCGACCAGCCAGAGGTGGTCATCTACAACACCGGCGACCGTGTCACCATCCGCTTCGCCGACGGCGAGGGCACCATCCTCACCGCCGACAGCGTCACCCGCACCGCCGCGCAGACCGCTCCCGTTGTCGAGGAAACCGAGACTGACGGTGCCGCGTAAAAGCGCATAAAAAAGAGCACCCCCTTGCGGGGGTGCTCTTTTTTCATCACTTGATCTCCACGACCTCGTAACCGGCGTCGGTGACAGCCTTCTTCAGCGCCTCGTCACTGGCGTCGCCGGTGACGACGGCGGTCCCGGACGCCAGATCCACGTCCGCCTGTACGCCCAGGGCGGTCAGCGCCTTCTCCACGTGGGAGACGCAGTGGGCACACATCATACCCTTGATAGTGATGGTCTTTTTCATAGCGGTATCCTCCTTACTGCTTTCGTTATTATTTATATTTTGCACCAGCTGTGGCTCTTTTGCAGTCGGCGTTCCCTCCCGTCTGCGGCCCCTCCAGCCCCGCAGACGCAGGGCGTTGCTGACCACGCACACGCTGCTCAGGCTCATGGCCGCGGCGGCGATCATGGGGTTCAGGGTGATCCCAAAGGCCGGGTACAGCACACCCGCCGCCACCGGGATGCCCACAGAATTATAGAAGAACGCCCAAAACAGGTTCTGACGGATATTCCGCAGGGTAGCCCGGGACAGGGCCGCCGCGTCGGCGATATCCATAAGGCTGCTCTTCATCAGCACGATGTCCGCCGACTCGATGGCCACATCTGTGCCTGCGCCGATGGCCAGGCCCACATCTGCCGTCACCAGCGCCGGGGCATCGTTGATGCCGTCGCCCACCATGGCCACCCTCTTGCCCTCGGCCTGCAACTCCTGCACCACGCGGGCCTTGTCCTGGGGCAGCACCTGAGCGATGACCCGGCTGACGCCCACCTGCCGGGCAATGGCGTCCGCCGTGCGCTGGTTGTCGCCGGTGAGCAGCACCACGTCGCAGCCCATCTCCCGCAGGGCGGCGATGGCGGCGGCGCTGTCCGCCTTGACCACGTCCGCCACAGCGATGACCCCCAGCAGCGATGTACCTGCGGCGATAAACAGCGGCGTTTTACCGTCCTCCGCCAGTCTGGCCGCGCCGGACTTCATCTCCTCGCTGACGGCCACGCCGGACGTCTCCATAAACGCCTCATTGCCCGCCAGCAGTAATGTACCTTCCGCCCGGGCGGCAACACCGCCGCCGGCCACAGCGGCAAACCCGGACACCGGCCGCAGGACCAAACCGCGCTTTTCCGCCTCGGCCACGATGGCCCCGGCCAGCGGGTGCTCGGAAGGCTTTTCCAGCGACGCGGCGGCGGACAGCAGCGTATCCTCGGTCATGCCGCCGGCGCACAGCAGATCCGTCACCCGGGGCTTACCCTCGGTGACGGTACCGGTCTTGTCCAGCACCACCGTATCCACCCGGCCCATCAGCTCCAGGCTGGCGGCGGACTTTACCAGAATGCCCTGCTCCGCCGCCTTGCCCGTGGCCACAGTGATGGCCACCGGCGTGGCCAGGCCCAGAGCGCAGGGGCAGGAGATCACCAACACGGCGATGGCGATGGACAGGCAGAAGCGCACACCCATGCCGCCCACCGCAGCCCACAGGATAGCCGCCAGCAGCGCGATGGAAATGACCACCGGCACGAACACGGCACTGATCTTATCCGCCAGACGGCTGATAGGTGCCTTGCCGCTGGCGGCCTGCTCCATCAGCTGAATGATCTGGGACAGAGTGGTATCCGCACCTACCCGGTCCGCCGTCAGCTCCAGATAGCCGCCGGTGAGGATGGTGGCGGAGACCGCCTTGCCGCCCACAGTCTTCTCCACCGGCATACTCTCGCCGGTAAGGGCGGACTCGTCCACGGTGCCGCTGCCCGCCGTCACGGTGCCGTCCACGGGGATACGCCCCCCCTGCCGGACGATGACCGTCTCGCCGGCCTTGATGTCCTCAGTGGGGACGGTGACCTCCTTGCCGTCCCGGCGCACCACGGCGGACTCCGGCGCCAGCGCCAGCAGGGCGGTGATGGCTCCGGTCGTCTTGCCCTTGGAGCGCTCCTCCAGGTACTTACCTACCGTCACCAGTGCCAATATCATGCCCGCCGACTCGAAGTGCAGGTCCGGCATACCCGTGACCTTTCCCGCCGCCAGCAGGCCCATCTCGATCAGGCTGTACACCAGCCCCGCCGCCGCGCCCAGCGCCACCAGCGAGTCCATATTGGGCGCACCCTTGAACAGCCGGGAAAATCCCACGGTGAAATAACTGCGGTTCAAAATCAGTATGGGCACCGTCAGCGCCAGCAGCACAAAGGCCGACAGCAAGGGCTGTGTGTGCATGAACATGGGCACCGGCAGCCCCATCATGTGCCCCATGCTCAGGTAAAACAGCGGCACCAGACACACCACCGACCACAGCAGCCGGCGGCCCATGGCCTTTACCGCCGCGTCCTGCTCCGCGTGCAGGTCCCGCCGGGCCTCGCTCTCCGGCGCCGCGCCGTAGCCCGCCGCCGTCACGGCGGCCACAATGGCGGCGGGGTCCACATTCTCGTCCCTGTCGCACACCAGGGAGCCCAGCATCAGATTTACCGACGCGCTGTGTACGCCGGGCACCGAAGCCGCGGCCCTTTCCACATGGGCGGCGCAGGCGGCGCAGGTCATGCCGGTGATGACGAATTTCTCTGTCATACTGCCATCTCCTTATTTCATCAGCTTTTGCAGCGTGGTCACCAGTTCGTCGATGACCTCGTCGTCCCCCTGTCGGATACCATCCGCCACGCAGGTGCGGATGTGGGTAGCCAGCAGCTCTTTACTAAAGCTGTTCAGTGCCGCGCCCACGGCGGATACCTGTATCAGAATGTCGGGACAGTAGGCGTCCTTCTGCAGCATCTCCTGCAGGCCCCGCACCTGCCCTTCAATGCGGCACAGGCGGTTCAGGAGTTTTTTCTGCTCCTCCACCGTGCGGTGCTTGGTCTTTCCCTGGCAGCAGCAACAAGTATTTTCCACAGTCGTATACCTCCTGGGGGTATTTTTGATCACGGTCGCATTATATACCCCCACCGGGTATTTGTCAACGTTTTTCTTTGGGCCGCACCAGCAGCGCCGCCAACAAGGAAAACACCACCGCCGCGGCGATGCCTCCGGAGGTGGCGGTCAACCCGCCGGTGAGCACACCCAGCAAGCCGTCCTCCGCCACCGCTTTGGCCACGCCCTTCGCCAGGGAGTAGCCAAAGCCCGTCAGGGGCACGGTGGCTCCCGCCCCGCCCCAGTCCACGATATACTGATACACACCCACAGCCTGCAGCAGCACACCTGCCACCACATAGCCCGTCAGAATACGGGCCGGGGTCAGGCTTGTCTTGTCCAGAATGATCTGGCCCACGGCGCACAGCAGCCCGCCGCAGAGAAAGGCATTGAGATACTCCATCACGCATCCTCCTTCGTCCGGTCCAGCACCACCGCGTGGCAGATGCCCGGTATGCTCTCCCCTTGAAATGAACTGGTGGGGCTCAGCAGCGCCCCGGTGGGGGCGAACAGCACCCGCCGCCACCGGCCCCGGCGCATCTCCGGCAGCAGATAGCCGCAGAGCACCGCCGCAGAGCAGCCGCATCCGCTGCCGCCGGCGTGCATATCCTGTCTCTTCCGGTCATAGAGCAGCAGTCCGCAGTCGGTGTAATTCTCCAGCACCACGCCTTCCCGGGCGAACAGCTCCAGCACGATGCGGCTGCCCACATCGCCCAGGTCGCCGGTGAGGATCAGGTCATAGTCCCCGGGTGCGGTGCCGGTGTCCCGGAACACTGCCTGCAGGGTGTCGAAGGCCGCCGGTGCCATGGCCGCGCCCATGTTGGTCATGTCCGTCACACCCAGATCCACGATGCGTCCCCGGGTCACATGGGTGATATACGGTCCCTCCGCCTGGGCCCCCAGAATGCAGCACCCCGCCGCCGTGGCCGTCCACTGGGCAGTAGGAGAACGCTGGCTGCCGTAGGGCAGAGGCATCCGATACTGCCTCTCCGCCGTGCAGAAGTGGGAGGAGGTCTGCGCCGCCGCCATACGGACCGCGCCGGAGGCCACGGCCATAGCGGCCAGCGACAGTGTCTCCCCCATAGTAGAGCAGGCCCCATATACCCCATAGAAGGGAATATTGAAATCCCGCAGGGCAAACGTGGCCCCAATGTTCTGGTTCAGCAGATCCCCGGCGAAGGCGCAGTCCACGTCCTCCGCCGCCAACCCGCCCTTTTGCAGGGCCAGACGCAGGGCATCCGCCTGCATCTGTGCCTCGCCCTGTTCCCAGGTCTTTTTCCCACAGAAGGCGTCCGTCCCCACAGCGTCGAAGCAGCCGCCCAGCGGCCCCTCGCCCTCCAGCTTTCCCGCCACCGCCGCAAAGCTGACCACTCCCGGCGGCTGCAAAAACCGGCAGGTCTGCCGGCTCAAGCGTTTTACGTCCATGATACGCACCTCGCAAACATAGCATTGGCCGTAGTGTGCACCATTTACGGGAAAATATGAAAGCGCCGTCCCTCGGGACGGCGCTTTCGCAGATCTTCAAAACACCAGCTGCACCAGCAGCATATAGCAGACGGTGCCTGCCAGAATGGACAGCAGCGTGTTCCGCCGCCACAGGTGCAGCCCGGCTGTCACCGCCACGGCGATGGCCTCCGGAATGCCGTGGCTGCCGCCCAGCAGATCAATGCTCCGCAGGCTGTATACCACCAGCAGGCCCATCATGGCCGGCGGCAGCAGCCTGCCCAGGTCCTCCACCACCTTCGGCAGCTTCTTGTCCCCAGAGAACAGCAGGAACGGCGTCCATCGGGTGATCTGGGTGGCCAGCGCCACCATCGCCACGATGATCAGGGAATGTATCGTGTCTAGGCGCATAGCTTCCTCCTTCCCAGCAGCAGGACCGCCAGGGTCAGCACCATGGCCGGGATGACCATGTTGTCCGCGCCGAAAACGGCCAGACCCGCCACAGCGCACACCAGACCGGCAGCGCCGGGGGCACGGTTCTCTTTCTTGACGACCTGCTCGATGAACAGCACCACGAACAGCGCCGTCAGGGCAAAGTCGATGCCGGTGATGTCAAAGGTGATCAGCCCGCCCAGCAGGCCACCCAGCATGGAGAACGCCACCCAGTACAGCCAGGTCAGGAAGCTCATGGCAAAGTAGAATAGCGTGGGGTCCGTGTCCTCCGGCGGCTCCACCGAGGAGGAGAGGGAAAAGTTCTCATCGCTAAGGGTGTAGATCATAAAATACCGCAGCCTGCCCAGTCCCCGGTACTTGGGCAGCAGCGCCAGCGCGAAAAACAGGTGCCGGGCGTTGACCATCAGGCTCAGCACAAAGGCCTGCAGTGGATCAAAGGCCGTTGTCAGCAGCGTGATCGCCACATACTGCATACTGCCGCAGAAGGCAAAGGCACTGACAAAGCCCGCCCACAGAAAGCTGTAGCCCTTGGAGGCCATCAGCACGCCGTAGGCCATGCCTACGGCCAGATAGCCGGTCATAATGGGGATGGTATGGGGAAACGCCGCCTTCACCGCCGCGGCAAAGCTCCTGTTCTGCACGGTATCACATCCTTTGAAGCGTGGGATAACGGCGCCATTATAATGTAAAACTCTTTTTCCCGCAATACTGGAAAACAGCGAATAAATGGTATATAATACAGGAACTTGTTGTGACTTTTGGTTGACAAAGGAGCGTATGTCATGGAAGAAATGCGTAGCTTTGGATATATCTGTCCGGCCTGCGGCAAAGCGGTGCTGCACAGCCGCAGCGTTTTCGCCCTGAACGCCGCCGCGGCGCGGATGGAATGCGAATGCGGCAAAGAAGCTCTGACCGCTGAGACGGACGGCCTGCGCTTCCGGCTTCAGGTGCCCTGCGGCGTGTGCGGCGGGCACCACCAGGCGGAGTGCGACGCCGGTGCGGTGCTGCACGGCCGGGGCATCGGCCTGGCCTGCCCGGTAAAACAGGAGCTATGCTGCTACATCGGTGAGGAGGCCCAGGTGCGAAAGGCCATGGAGGGTCTGGCCCTGCGCGTGGCCAAGGAAAAGGCCGGCCCCGATGAGGCCTTCACCGACAACGTCATCATGTATGAGGTGCTGTCCGAGCTGAAGGATATCGCCGCCCGGGGCGGTATCGCCTGCGCCTGCGGCAGCCACGAATACACCATGCAGGTGCGCCGCGGCGCGGTGGACCTGACCTGTGCCAAATGCGGGGGACGCCTGCGCCTTCCCGCCGCCACCGACAGCGACCTGGATGATCTGTGCTGCCGCATGACGCTGACCATCCCGGGGAGGTAACATGGGCGCTGTCTTCTGTTTTCTGCTGTTTCTGGCCGCAGTGGGTCTCTGCATCCTTTGGGGCCAGTCCCTGATCCTTGCGATATGGGTGGGCATAGCAGCCTTCGCCGCCCTGGGCCTGCGCCGCGGGATGACCGTGCGGGCCATGTGGGACGCCGCCTGGGAGCAGGGCCGCAAAATGTGCTGCGTGATCGTGATCTACATGCTCATCGGCGCCATCACCGCCCTGTGGCGCAGCGCCGGGACCATCGCCTTCTTCATCTATCACGGGCTGCGCATCATCACGCCGCAGCTGTTCCTGCTGGTGACGTTCCTGCTGACCAGCTTCATCTCCTACGCCCTGGGCACGTCCTTCGGCGTGGTGGGCACCCTGGGCGTGATCCTGATGGCCTTGGCCCGCTCCGGCGGCGTCAGCGTGGCCATCACGGCGGGGACCATCGTGGCCGGCGCCTACTTCGGCGACCGCTGCTCGCCGGCCTCCTCCAGCGCCACGCTGGTGGCCGCCGCCACCGATACCAAGCTCTATGACAACCTGCACATGATGCACCGCACCGGCTGGCTGCCCTATCTGGTCAGCCTCGCGGCCTACGCCGCCCTGTCCGTAACGCACCCGCTGGCCATGGTGGACAGCGGTGTGCTGGACCAGCTGTCCGGCACCTTCAGCCTCAGCTGGTGGACGGCCATCCCGGCGCTGCTGATCCTGATCCTGCCGCTGTGCAAGGTCCCCATCCGGCCCACCATGGCCGTCAGTGCGCTGACGGCGCTGCTGGTGACGGTGTTCGCCCAGGGCCGCGCTCTGCTGCCCACCCTGCGGGATGCGGTGCTGGGCTACCTCCCCGCCCCCGGCGCGCTGCACGACGTGCTCTCCGGCGGCGGCATGATGTCCATGGTCTCGGCCACCATCATGGCCGTCAGCGCCGGGCTGTACGCCGGGCTGCTGGGCGGCATGGGCGTGTTGAACGGCGCGGCGCATCTGGCCCAGCGCCTGGCCCGGAGAGCCGGGCGGTTCCCCGCCTGCGCGGCGATCTCCGTGGTGTGCAGCATGGTGTTCTGCAACCAGTCCACCTGCGCGGTGGTGTGCAACCAGCTGCTGGAGGACGACTACACCAAGCGCGGCCACGGCAGGGGCGAGATGGCCCTTGACATCGAGAACTCCGGCATCGTCCTCTCGCCGCTGATCCCCTGGAACATCTCCGTGTCCATCCCGCTGGCCATGCTGGGCGCGGACATGTCCGCCATCCCCTACGAGATACTGCTGTACGCCATCCCTCTGTGCTATTGGCTGACAAAGCGCCGGGTCTACCCGCCGAAAGGAGACGACTGCTATGATACGATTGCTGAGCCGCTGGTTCATTCCTGACCGGGACAACGTGTCCTCCCCCGCCGTCCGCCGCGCCTACGGCACCCTGTGCGGCGCTGTGGGCATCGCACTGAATATTCTGCTGTTCATCGGCAAATTCTTCGCCGGACAGCTGTCCGGTTCCATCGCCGTCACGGCGGACGCCTTCAACAACCTGTCCGACGCCGGCTCCTCGGCGGTGACGCTGCTGGGCTTCCGTCTGGCGGGCAAAAAGCCGGACACCGACCACCCCTTTGGCCACGGCCGCATCGAGTACATATCCGGCCTGATCGTAGCGGGCCTGATCCTGCTGATGGGCGTGGAGCTGGCCAAGTCCTCCTTTGACAAGATCCTCCATCCGGAGGCCGTCACCTTTTCCCTGATGGCTATCGCCATCATGGCCGCCTCCGTGTGCGTGAAGGTCTATATGTGGCTGTACAACCGGGCCGTCGGCCGGAAGATCAAGTCCGCCGCCATGGAGGCTACCGCCACGGACAGCCTTTCCGACACCGTCTCCACCCTGGCGGTGCTCCTTGCCATGCTCATCGGCAAATGGACCGGTCTGGCGGTGGACGGCTATGTGGGCCTGGTGGTGGCGCTGTTCATCCTGTTCTCCGCCTACAAGGCCGCAAAAGAGACCCTGTCCCCCCTGCTGGGACAGGCGCCCGACCCGGCGCTGGTGCAGCAGATACGGGATATCGTCCTCTCCAACGACACAGTGCTGGGCGTACACGATCTGGTGGTCCACGACTACGGCCCCGGCCGTCTGATGATCACCCTCCACGCGGAGGTCCCCGCCCACGGGGACATCATGGCCATGCACGATGTGATCGACAATATTGAAAAGGAACTGATGGAGAAGCTCCACTGCCACGCCGTCATCCACATGGACCCCATCGTCACCGACGGCTCCGTCACCGCACTGAAGGAACAGGTGGCCGCGCTGGTGAAGCAGGTGGATCCCGGTCTGACCATCCACGACTTCCGCGTGGTCCGGGGCACCACACACGATAACCTGATCTTCGACGCGGTGCTGCCCTTCTCCAGCAGCAAGACCCCGGCCCAGGCAGCGCAGGAGATACGCGCTCTGGTCCGCACCATGGACGGCAATTACTACGCCGTGGTCACGGTGGAGCACAGCTACACGGACTAAGGGCAACACCGCACAGTGAAAGCCGCGGCCTGCCCGAAAAAAACCGTGCGCCTGCGGCGCACGGATGAGAACCCTTATTCCTATTCCCAGGTCTGCCATATCTCCGGGCAATAGCCCACGGTGGCCTGCTTCCCGTTGCGGACAATGGGTGCGGCGAACAGCTCCGGGTATTCCAGCAGCTTTTCCTCCGCCGCCTGAGGCGTGATATAGGCCATGTACAGCGCCTCATACGCCCGGCAGTCCTTGTCCACCAGCGCGTCGAAGCTGCCCACGGCCGCCCGGATGGAACGGTACTCCCCCGGCGATACGCCCTTGCTCACAAGGTCGATGTACTGATACTTGATGCGGCGCTCCTTGAACCAGCGCTCCGCCTTTTTCGTGTCGAAGGACTTGCTTTTTCCGAAGATCTGAATATTCATAGCGTATGCTCCTTACAAAAGAAATGGAGGGACAGTATGGACGAAACCATCCGCAGGCTGAAGGAATTGACAGACAGCAGCGACAACATCGTGTTTTTCGGCGGCGCCGGCGTGTCCACCGAATCCGGCATCCCGGACTTCCGCAGTGTGGACGGCCTGTATCACCAGAAATTCAAATACCCGCCGGAGACCATGCTCAGCCACACATTTTACGAGACGCACACCGAGGAATTCTACGACTTCTACCGGGCCAAAATGCTGGCCCTGGACGCCCAGCCCAACGCCGCCCACCGCAAGCTGGCGGAATGGGAGCGGCAGGGGAAGCTGAAGGCCGTCATCACCCAGAACATCGACGGCCTGCACCAGAAGGCCGGCAACCAGGAGGTCCTTGAGCTCCACGGCAGCGTGCTGCGGAACCGCTGTACCCGCTGTGGGAAATTCTACGGTGTGGAGCGCATCGCGGAGAGCCGCGGCATTCCCCGCTGCACCTGCGGCGGCATCATTAAGCCGGACGTGGTGCTGTATGAGGAGTCCCTGGATGAGGACGTGATGGCCCGCGCCATCCACTATATCCGGCAGGCAGACGTGCTCATCATCGGCGGCACGTCGCTGGTGGTCTATCCCGCCGCCGGGCTGATACAGTACTACCGCGGCCATAAGCTGGCGGTCATCAACAAGGGCGGGGCCGGCAGCGGTCTTGGCGCCGCCGTCACCATCGACGGCCCTATCGGCCAGGTCATGGCCCAATTATAACACGCAGCGCCCCGGCACGCAAGCCGGGGCGCTGCGTGCTATTGCGAACGCCGTGCCGATGTGCTATACTATATGTTCAAAAAACACCAAGCGAGGCATAGCATGACCACGAAAGATTATCAGACCCGCAGTCCCCTGCGGATATTCCTCTCCTACTTCAAACCCCACCGGCGGCTCTTCGCCCTGGACCTGTCCTGCGCGTTCCTCATCGCCTGCATCGACCTGGCGTTCCCGCTGGTGTCCCGCGCCGCCATGTATACCTGGCTGCCCCAGCGGCAGTTTCGGGTATTCTTCATCGTCATGGCGGTGGTGGTGGCCGCCTATGTGCTGCGCTCGGCGCTGTACTTCGTGGTGGCCTACTGGGGCCACACCTTCGGCATCCGCGTAGAGGCGGATATCCGCCGCGATCTGTACCGCCACATTCAGGAGCTGGGCTTCGACTTCTACGACCGCAACCGCACCGGCCAGCTGATGAGCCGCCTGACCAGTGACCTGTTTGAACTGACGGAGCTGGCCCACCACGGGCCGGAGGATCTGTTCATCTCCCTGGTGACCATCGTGGGCGCGCTGGCGGTGATGTTCACCCTGCGCTGGGAGCTGGCGCTGGTACTGCTGGTGCTGCTGCCTGTCCTGCTGGCCATGGCCCTGCGCCGCCGCCGGCAGATGAGCGCCGCCTCCCGGGCTGCCAAGGTCAAGACCGGCACCATCAACGCCGCCATCGAGTCCGGCCTGTCCGGCGTGCGGACCACCAAGGCCTTTGCCAACGAAGAAGCCCAGCAGCAGCGGTTCGACGAGGCCAACGAGGTGTTCAAGACCGCCAAGCGTGGCTTCCACAAGGAGATGGGCCGCTTCAACGCGGTGATGGAGTTCTGCACCGGCATATTGCCGGTGGCGGTGATCGCCGTGGGCGGCTGGCTCATCATGGGGGAGAAAATGGACTATGTGGATCTGATCACCTTCTCCCTGTACGTCACCGCCTTCGTCAGTCCCATCCGCAAGCTGGCCAACTTCGCCGAGATGTTCTCCAACGGCTTCGCGGGCCTGCACCGCTTCATTGAGCTGATGGCCACCGAGCCATCCATCCAGGACGCGCCGGACGCGCGGCCCCTCGAACATGTACAGGGCCGCGTGGACGTGAACGACGTCTCCTTCGCCTACGGCGAAAAGGCCGAGGTGCTGCACAACGTGACGCTGCACATCCCCGCCGGCGAGACGGTGGCCCTGGTGGGGCCCTCCGGCGGCGGCAAGACCACCCTGTGCCAGCTGCTGCCCCGGTTCTACGATGTGGACAGCGGCAGCATCACCGTCGACGGCCACGATGTCCGCGCCGTCACCCAGCGCTCCCTGCGCCGGGCCATCGGCATCGTACAGCAGGATGTGTTCCTGTTTGCCGACACCATCCGCGAAAATATCCGCTATGGCCGCCCCGACGCCACCGACGCTGAGGTAGAGCAGGCGGCGCGGCAGGCGGAGATCTACGACGATATCTGCGCCATGCCCGACGGGTTCGACACCTATGTGGGCGAGCGGGGCGCGCTGCTCTCCGGCGGGCAGAAGCAGCGGGTGGCCATCGCCCGGGTGTTTCTGAAGGCCCCGCCCATTCTGATACTGGATGAGGCCACCTCCGCGCTGGACAGCGTGACGGAAGCCCGCATCCAGGGCGCCTTTGACCGTTTGGCCCAAGGCCGCACGACACTGATCATCGCCCACCGGCTGTCCACCATTCGTTCGGCCGACCGAATACTGGTGATACAGGACGGTGTCATCGCCGAACAGGGCTCCCACCAGGAACTCCTGGCGAAGAACGGCGTGTACGCCACGCTGTACCACACGCAGAATTTGGGAGAATAACATGGACAAACGTGAACTGCTGGACAGAGCCGCCCACAGCCCGGAGGAACGGCTGCTGCTGAGCCGCGTGTGGGATAAGTGTGAGCAGTGCCGCATGCGGAACATCCCCACGGCCACAGGCTTTCTCTCCCCCCAGGAACAGGCGGCGGCGCAGCATCTGCTGAACGCGCTGGGGTGCCGGGAGGGCTATGTGCTTTGGGGCGGCTATGACGGCGCGGAGCGAAAGCGGCTGCTGTTTCTGCCGGAGTGGATGGCGGAGCCGGACGGCACGGAGATCGCGGCGGTGCGGGCCGCGTGCCGCAGCGGCGGCGACCTGACCCACCGGGATTTTTTGGGCAGTTTGATGGCTCTGGGATTGACCCGGGAGAAGATAGGCGATATACTTGTGGAAAAGGGCGGCTGTCAGGTGCTGCTGGACCCGTCCATGACGGATTTCCTGCTGCAGAACTGGGACAGCGCCGGCCGGGAGAAGCTCACCGTAACACCGCTGCCGCTTTCGGCGCTGGCGCCGCCGCAGGCGGCGGTGAAGGAAATAAAGGACACGGTGTCATCCCTGCGGCTGGACAACGTGCTGGCGGCGGGATTTTCCCTCAGCCGGGGCCGGGCGGCGGAGGCCGTGGAAAAGGGGTCCGTACAGGTGAACTACGTCACCTGTGTGAAGCCGGACAAGCCCGTGTCGGCGGGGGATACCATCACCTGCCGCGGTCTGGGAAAATGCGTATTGGACAGCGTGGGCGCTCCCACGAAAAAGGGCCGCCTGCCGGTGGCCATACGGCGATACATATAAGGGAGAAACAGCTATGGACGAAAAGAAGATAGCACGCATCAACGAGCTGGCCCGCAAGGCCAAGGCCGAGGGGCTGACAGACGCGGAGATCGAGGAGCGCGCTGCACTGCGGCAGGAGTACCTGAACGCGGTAATGGCCAATGCCCGCAGCGTGCTGGAGAATACCTATATCGTGGACGAAAAGGGCAACAAGCGAAAGCTGCGGGGAAAGGGAGAAGGGGAAGCATGAGCTACGAATACGACGAGAACAACGGTCTTCAGCCGAAGCCGCCGAAAAAGAACAATAACGACCTGGGTTCGTGGATATTCATCGCGGTGATGTTTGCCGTGGCCTGGCCTGTGGGCCTGATCCTGCTGCTGAGCAAGCTCAGCGAGGGCGGCGGCAGGAAAATGCGCCAGCAGGCGCGGGATGCGTGGCAGCGGACAGCGGCGGGCAGCGCCGAGGCGAAGCCTGCGCAGGCGCGCGCCTCCGCGGCGAAGAACACCGTCCGCAAGGTCACAGAGACGCCGAACTACTCCGACAAGGGCGCCAAAACCATGAAGATCATCGGCGCGGTGGTGGGTATTCTGGGCGTGTTTTTCCTGGTGCAGCAGGTGGACTACTTTGAACTGCGCTACGCCATCAAATGGCATGAATGGATGGACCTGCTGCGGCAGCTGTTCTATCCCCTGGGCATGATGGCCGGCGGCGCATCCCTGCTGCTGGGCAGCGGCGCCATGAAGCGCCGCCAGCGGCGCTTTGCCACCTACCTCCGCACCGTCGGGCAGAAACAGGCCGTGCCCCTGGACTATCTGGCCCGGGCCGCCGACGTGTCCCGCCGCCGGGTGGAGAAGGACGTGAACCTGATGCTGGAAAAGGGCCTCTGGGGTGACGAGGCCTATATCGACATGGGCAGCGGTATGCTCTTCAAGTCCCAGGCCGCCGCCACGGCGTACTTTGATGCCGCCCACCGCGCCAAGGCGGAGCAGGGTCAGCCCGCACAGACCGCGCCCGCGCCGGCGGGCTACGCCGCCATCCTGGCCCAGATCCGCGAGCTGAACGACCGCATCGCCGACGAGGCCATCAGCGCCAAGCTGGACCGCATGGAGCAGGTGTCCGGCCGTATTTTCAAGCTCATTGAAGAGGACGAGGCCAAGCGTGACGCCGCCGGCACGTTCCTGAACTACTACCTGCCCACCACCCTGAAGCTGCTGGAAAACTACGCCAGCTTCGAGGAGGCCGGCGTCAGCGGCGAGAACCTGAGCCAGGCCAAGGCCAAGATCGAAAAGACCATGGACAGCATCGTGGCGGGCTTCGAGCACCAGCTGGACGAGCTGTACCGCACCGATGCCATGGATATCGACAGCGATATCCGGGTGATGGAGACCATGCTGCGCCGGGACACCGCCAGCGTGGCGGACGACTTCGGCCTGAACGGCAGCAGCGCCGTGCAGCAGCGAGATGAGTAAACGAAAAGGGAAACGCAGCGCGCCTGCGTTTCCCTTTTGTGCTTGCGGCCCTTTTCCGCCCCCGCCGCGGCACAAAAAGCGCCTTGTTTGTTGACGGGACGGGAAAAATGGGGTACAATGTCGGTAACGTTACCAGCGACCTGTTTCGCGTCCTTTGACGGAACAGGCGTGCTACCATAGAGCAGACGAGCAGAGTGAGAGAAAAGGAGCTGAGCACATGACGCGGCACCCGGCCCACGACATCTACACCTACCTCGGCGCGCACCCGGCGGAGCAGGGCTTCACCTTCCGCGTGTGGGCGCCACACGCCCGCGCCGTAGCGCTGGCCGGGGACTTCAACGGCTGGCAGCCCCGGCCCATGACCCGGCTGGATACCGGCGTGTGGGAAACGGCGGCGGAGAACGCCAAGGTCTACGACGCCTACAAGTATGTGGTCACCGGCGCGGACGGCCGGATGGTCTGGAAGGCCGATCCCTGTGCCTTCCACGCGGCCACCCGTCCCGGGACAGACAGCAAGGTCTACGACCTGTCCGGATACCAGTGGCGGGACGATGACTGGCGGCAGCAGCGGCTGAAAAAGCCGCCGGTGAACGGCGAGCTGCTGATCTACGAGGTGCATCTGGGCTCGTGGAAGCGCCACGAGGACGGCTCTCCCCTGAGCTATGTGGAGCTGGCAAAGGAGCTGCCCTCCTATGTAAAGGCCATGGGCTACAACTTCGTAGAGCTGCTGCCGGTGACGGAATACCCCCTGGACGACAGCTGGGGCTACCAGTGCACCGGCTACTTCGCCCCCACCAGCCGCTACGGCACGCCCCACGACTTCATGGCCCTGGTGGATGCCCTGCACCGGGCGGGGCTGGGCGTGATACTGGACTGGGTGCCCGCCCACTTCTGTAAGGACAGCCACGGGCTTATCGAATTTGACGGCACCTGCCTCTATGAGTACGGCGACCCCCTGAAATGGGAGCACGCCGGCTGGGGCACCCGTGTATTCGACTTCGGCAAGCCGGAGGTCCGGGAATTCCTGCTGTCCTCCGCCGTCTACTGGTTGAAGGAATACCACATCGACGGGCTGCGGGTGGACGCGGTGGCGTCCATGCTGTATCTGGACTATGACCGGCAGGGCGGCGCGTGGCGTCCCAACAAGGACGGCGGCCGGGAGAACCTGGAGGCCATCGACTTCCTGCGTGAGCTGAACCGGGCAGCCTTTGCCGCCGACCCGGCGGCGCTGATGGTGGCGGAGGAGTCCACCGCGTGGCCGCTGGTCACCTATCCGCCGGAGCAGGGCGGTCTGGGCTTCAACCTGAAGTGGAACATGGGCTGGATGAACGACCTGTGCCACTACCTGAAGATGGACCCCTACTTCCGCCAGTTCCACCACCGGGACGTGACGTTCTCCATGGTCTACGCCTTCTCGGAAAACTACGTCCTGCCCCTGTCCCACGACGAGGTGGTCCACATGAAGGGCTCTCTCCGGGGCAAGATGCCCGGCGACGACTGGCGGCAGCTGGCCGGTGTAAGGAGTTTCTGGGCCTATATGCTGTGCCACCCCGGCAAAAAGCTGCTGTTCATGGGCAGCGAGCTGCCCCAGTGGCACGAGTGGGACTTCCGCGGCCAGCTGGACTGGTATCTGCTGGACGATCCCGCCTGCCGGGCCAGCCATGAGTGCCTGCGGCAGCTGAACCGGCTGTATAAGCGCAACCGGTGCCTGTGGGAAAACGACCGGGACTGGGACGGCTTTACATGGCTGGTGGCCGATGATAACCACAACAACGTGCTGGTGTTTCTGCGGCGGGACCGCAGGGGCCACGAGCTGATCTGCGCGGTGAATTTCGCGCCGGTGCCCTGGGACAACTACCGCTTCGGCGTGCCGGCAGCGGCGCGGTACGAGGTACTGTTCAACACGGACGACGCCTGCTGGGGCGGCAGCGGCTGCGCCCTTCCGGCGGGCAGTCGGATCGACGTGGACGAGATCCCCTCCCACGGGCGGGAGACTTCCCTTTCCCTGACCATTCCGCCCTTGGGCGCGGTGCTGCTGCGCCGGGAGGGAAAACGCCCCCGGAAAAAACAGAACGCAGGAGGTACGCAAGGATGAAAAAAGAGTGTGTGGCGATGCTGCTGGCCGGCGGCCAGGGCAGCCGCCTGTACGTGCTCACCGGCAGCATGGCCAAGCCCGCCGTGCCCTTCGGCGGCAAATTCCGCATCATCGACTTTCCCCTGTCCAACTGTACCAACTCCGGCATCGACACCGTGGGCGTACTGACCCAGTACCGGCCGCTGGAGCTGAACACCTACATCGGCAGCGGCCAGCCCTGGGAGCTGGACCGTGTCAACGGCGGCGTACATATCCTGCCGCCCTACCAGAGCGCCGGCGGCGCCGTCTGGTACAAGGGCACCGCCAACGCCATCTACCAGAACATCGGCTTCGTGGATCTGTACGACCCGGAGTACGTACTGGTGCTCTCCGGCGACCACATCTACAAAATGGACTACTCCCTGATGCTGCGCCGCCACAAGGAGACGGGCGCTGACTGCACCATCTCCGTCATGGAGGTCCCCTGGGAGGAGGCCAGCCGCTTCGGCATCATGGCCGTGGACGGCGAGGACAACATCACCGAGTTCGCCGAGAAGCCCAAGGAACCGAAAAGCAACCTGGCCTCTATGGGCATCTATATCTTCACCTGGAAAAAGCTGCGCCAGTACCTCATCGATGATGAGACTGACCCCCACAGCGACAACGACTTTGGAAAAAACATCATCCCCGCTATGCTGCGAAACGGTGAGAAGATGTCCGCCTACCGCTTCGAGGGCTACTGGAAGGACGTGGGCACGCTGGACTCCCTGTGGGACGCCAACATGGATATGCTCTCCCCCGGCTCCGGGCTGAACCTGCTGGACAAGAAGTGGCGCATCTACGGCCGCACGCCCACCTGCCCGCCCACCTACATCGGTAAAACGGGCGATGTGGGCAACAGCGCCGTGGCCAAGGGCTGCACCGTGCTGGGCGAGGTAAAGAACGCCGTCCTCAGCACCGGCACCACCGTGGCCGAGGGCGCGTCCGTCTCCTATTCCGTGGTCATGCCCGGCGCCGTCATCGAGGCAGGCGCGAAGGTGTCCTACGCCATCGTGGGCGAGGGCTGCCGCGTAGGCAGAAACGCCGTGGTAGGCGGCGCCCCGGGCAGCGTCCCCTTTGAGGACTGGGGCATCGCCGTGCTGGGGCCCCGGACCTCCGTGGCGGACGGCGCGGTCATCGAACCGAAAATGATGCTGGGCGAAAACGGCAAGGAGGTGCGGCCATGAACGGAATGCACGGGATCATCTTCTCCTACGACAAGGAAAACGGTCTGCGGGAGCTCATCGAAAATCGCGTCCACGGCTCCATCCCCTTCGGCGGTGACTACCGCATCATCGACTTCATCCTCTCCAGCATGGTAAACGCCGGCGTCACGGATGTGGGCGTCATCATGCACGGCAAGTGCCAGTCGCTGCTGGACCACCTGGGCAGCGGCAAGAGCTGGGACCTGAGCCGCAACTTCGGCGGTCTGACGCTGCTGCCGGCCTTCGCCTATAATGAGCAGCACCGCGGCGACGGCCAGTTCCGCGGCCGCGTGGATGCCCTGGGCAGCGTGATGAACTACCTGAAGAGCATCCGTCAGGACTACGTGGTGCTGTCCGACAGCGACACGGTCATCAACGCACCCCTGGAGGACGTGCTCCGCCGCCATATCGACACCGGCGCGGACATCACCGCCGTCTGCACCGCCGTCCCCGGCGACGGGCAGGACACCTACTTCCGGCTGGACGCCCGGGGCCGCATCACCGACACAGCCTACGGCCTGCACACGCCGGAGGGCTATCGCTGCCTGAACATCTTTGTCCTGCGGACCGAGCTGCTCATCCAGCTGGTGACGGAGTGCCTGAGCCACAACCGTTACAGCCTGCGGCGGGATATCCTTCAGGGCATGAGCAGCCGCCTCTGCCTGCAAAGCTACGTCTACGACGGCTACGCCGCCCACATCAGCACCCTGCAGAACTACTACGACCGCAGCATGGAGCTGCTGGATACCGCCACCCGCAGCGCCCTGTTCTGCCCGGACCGCCCGGTGTATGGCAAGGAGAACGACTCGCCCTCCAGCTACATCGACCCGGAGGGCGGCTGCGTGAATTCGCTGGTGGCCGACGGCTGCGACATCCAGGGCAGCGTAAAAAACTGCGTGCTGTTCCGCAACGTGCGTATTGAAAAGGGTGCCAGCGTGGAAAACTGTATCCTGTTCAAGGACACGGTGGTCAAGCGCGGTGCCATACTGCGGGGCGTGATCACCGACAAATACGTCACCGTCAGCGAGAATGTGACCCTGATGGGCCACGAGCGCTATCCCATCGTCATCGCCAAGGGCGCGACGGTGTAAGAGAAAGGAGCCTGCCATGAAGCTGCTGTATGTGACCAGCGAGGCCTATCCCTTCTGCAAGACCGGCGGCCTGGCCGATGTGGCCGGCAGCCTCCCCCCCGCCCTGGCGACGGAGGGTGTCGAGACCGCCGTCATTCTGCCCCTGTACGACAAAATTGGCCCCCAGTGGCGGGAGAAAATGACCTTCCGCCGGTATATCTACGTGGACCTGGGCTGGCGGCATGAGTACTGCGGCCTGTTCTCCCTCTATGACCGGGGCGTGACCTGGTACTTCGTGGACAACGAAAAATACTTCCGCCGCGGCCGCCTGTACGGCGAGTTTGACGACGGCGAGCGCTTCGCCTTTTTCAGCAAGGCCGTCGTCGACCTGCTGCCCAGCCTGGACTGGATGCCGGACATCCTCCACTGCAACGACTGGCAGACGGCGCTGGTACCCATCTATCTCAAGGACGCGGCCACCCGCTGGTGGGAGATACGCCATATCCGCACGGTGTTCACCATTCACAACATTGAGTATCAGGGCCGCTACGGCAGCGACAGCGTAGACCAGCTCTTCGGTCTGGATCGTGGCTGGTACGACGACGGCACTCTCCGCATGGACGGCGACGTGAACCTGATGAAGGGTGCCATGCTCATGGCGGACGCCGTCACCACCGTCAGCCCCACCTACGCCGCCCAGCTCCATGACCCGGCCTATGCCGAGGGGCTGGAGAGCGTAGTGGACGCCATCGGCTGGAAAATGCACGGCGTGGTCAACGGCATCGACACCGTCACCTACGACCCCGCCGCCGACCCGGCGCTTCCGGCGCATTACACGGCGGCAGACCCGGCCGGCAAGGCCGTGTGCAAGGCATCCCTGCAGGCTGCCCTCGGACTTGCCCAGGAGCCGGACACGCCGCTGATCGCCATGGTGACGCGGCTGGTGGGCCACAAGGGGCTTGATCTTGTGCAGCAGGCCATGGACGGCATCATGGCCACCGGCTGCCAGTTCGTGGTTCTGGGCACCGGCGACGGGCAGTATGAGGATTTCTTCCGCTGGAAAGCCGGGCAGTACCCCGGCCGCGTGTCAGCCCAGATCCTGTACGCCGAGGACCTGTCCAGGCGCATTTATGCCGCCGCGGACCTGTTCCTGATGCCCTCCCGCAGCGAGCCCTGCGGCCTGAGCCAGATGATCGCCATGCGCTACGGCGCGGTGCCCATCGTGCGGAGCACCGGCGGTCTGGCGGACACCGTGCGCTCCTGCCAGGTGGGGCAGGAGGACGGCACCGGCTACCTGTTCGGCGACTATGACGCCGGGGCCATGCTCTCCGTCATCGGTCAGGCCACCGGCCTGTACCGGGGCGACCGGACAGGCTTCGACACCGTTCGATACCGTGGCATGACCGCGGACTTCAGCTGGGGCCGCAGTGCGGCGGCCTACCGGCACATTTATGAGAATCTTTGACCCAAGGAGGAGTTACCCGATATGACCTACAACAAAGAGACCCTGAAAGAGGCCATCGTGCAGAAGCTGCGCCTCAACTACGGCTGCACCGAGCAGCAGGCCACCGACGGCGAGATGATGAAGGCCTGCGCCATGGTCCTGCGGGACATCATGGCCGAGCACGGCGTACAGACCCGCGAGGAGACGGCCCACGAGGAAAAGCGCAAGGTCCACTACCTGTCGCTGGAGTTCCTGATGGGCCGCAGCCTGATGAAAAACGCCTTCAATCTGGAGCTGCTGGAGCCCCTGACCGCCGCCATCGGCGAGCTGGGCTTCAAGGCGGCGGATATCTTCGACATGGAGCCGGACGCCGGTCTGGGCAACGGCGGTCTGGGCCGCCTGGCCGCCTGCTATCTGGACAGCATGACCACCCTGGAGATCCCGGCGACGGGCTACTCCATCTGCTATGAGCTGGGCATTTTCAAGCAGAAGATCGTGGAGGGCCAGCAGGTGGAGCTGCCCGACGACTGGATGCAGCTGGGCGACGCGTGGCTGCTGCCCAAGCTGCAGGAGGCGGAGGAGGTCCACTTCGGCGGCAAGGTCCGCACCCGCTGGGACAACAACCACCTGATGGTGGTGCACGAGGACTACACCCGTGTGCTGGCCATCCCCTGCGACATGGAGATCGCCGGCTACGACACCGACCATGTGAACACCCTGCGCCTGTGGCAGGCCCGCAGCCCCAAGCCCATCGACATGAAGCTCTTCAGCGAGGGCCAGTACCTCCATGCCGCCGAGGAGCGCGCCATGGCTGACGCCATCAGTCAGGTGCTCTACCCCGAGGACAACCACTACGAGGGCAAGTCCCTGCGGCTGAAGCAGCAGTATTTCTTCGTGTCCGCCACCATTCAGTCCATCACCCGCAAGCACATCCAGCAGTACGGCACCCTCAAGAACTTCCATGAGAAGAATGTCATCCAGATCAACGACACCCACCCCACGCTGGTGATCCCGGAGCTGATGCGTATCCTCATCGACGATGCCGGCATGGGCTGGGACGAGGCCTGGAACATCACCACCCACTGCGTGGCCTACACCAACCACACCGTGCTGTCCGAGGCCCTTGAGGTCTGGCCGCAGCAGCTGTTCGAAACGCTGCTGCCCCGCGTGTGGCAGATATTGCAGGAGATCTCCCGCCGCTGGCAGCAGCAGGTGGAGGAATTCTATCACGACCCGGTCAAGACCGCCAAGCTGGCCATTATCTGGGACGGCGGCGTCCGCATGGCCAACCTGTGCATCGCCGGCAGCATGGCCGTCAACGGCGTCAGCGCCCTGCACTCCGAGATTTTGCGGAAGGACCTGTTCAAGGACGCCTGCCAGATGATGCCGGACAAGTTCAAGAACGTCACCAACGGCATCGACCACCGCCGCTGGGTGCCCCAGATCAACCCCGGTCTGGACGGACTGCTCCGTGACCTGATCGGCGAGGGCTATCTCACCCATCCGCAGGAGCTGAAAAAGCTGGAGGCCTACGCCGGTGACAAGGCGGTCCTTCAGCGTCTGGAGGACATCAAGCATCAGAACAAGCTGGCCTTTGCCGCCTTCGCCAGGAAGCACCAGGGCGTGGTGCTGAACACCGACGCCATCTTCGATGTGCAGGTAAAGCGCCTTCACGAGTACAAGCGCCAGCTGCTGAACGCCCTGCAGATCATCTACCTGTACCAGCGCCTGCAGGATGACCCCAGCCTGGACCTCCCGCCCCAGACGTTCCTGTTCGGCGCCAAGGCCGCCCCCGGCTACGCCGTGGCCAAGCGCATCATCCACCTCATCAACTCCCTGGCCGACCAGATCAACAGCGACCCGCTGTGCAAAGATCGGCTCCAGGTGGTGTTCCTGGAGAACTACCGCGTCTCCCTGGCCGAGGTCCTCATGCCCGCCAGCGAGGTCAGTCAGCAGATCTCCACCGCCGGCAAGGAGGCCAGCGGCACCGGCAATATGAAGTTTATGATGAACGGCGCGCTGACCGTCGGCACCCTGGACGGTGCCAACGTGGAAATGCACGACCTGCTGGGCGACGACAATATGTTCCTCTTCGGCCTTCATGCCGATGAGGTGGAGCACCTGCGCCACACCTACGACCCCAACCTGCTCTACCAGCGCGACCCTGTGCTGCGCCGCGTGCTGGACCAGCTGAAGGTTGGCTTCCGGGACGGCGTTACCTACGAGGACCTGTTCCAGCGGCTTGTCACCGGTGTGGACGGTCAGGCGGACCAGTACATGGTCCTGGCCGACTTCGCCGCCTATTGCGAAGCCGAATCCCGGATGCGCCACACCTACCGCGACCGGGAGACGTGGAACCGCATGAGCCTCACCAACATCGCCCGCAGCGGCGTCTTCGCCGCCGACCGGGCCATCTCCCAGTACGCCGACACCATCTGGCACGTGCCCTACAAGCAGTAACGCACAAGGGAGCGCCCCGCGGGGCGCTCCCTTTCTTCGCCGCGCCTTCAAAGCCGCGCGGGAAACCTGCCCATATGCCGCCCCGGTAAAATCTCTATTGTAATCCCGGAGAAAGTAGTATATAATACTCCATATTATCGTGTGTTATTATGCCATTTCCGCAGAAAGGAAGTCCGCTATGATAAAAGTCCCCACCGAAAACGGCGAGATCACCATCAGCGACGCCGTGTTCACCACCATCACCGGCGCGGCCGCCACCAACTGCTTCGGCGTCAAGGGCATGGCCCAGCGCAGCATGACTGACGGGCTGGTGCATCTCCTGCGGCCCGAGGCCATGAGCAAGGGCGTCAAGGTCACATACAATGATGACGGCACCGTGTCCATCGAGCTGCACATCGTCGTGGAAAACGGCGTCAACATCGCCACAGTCTGCCGATCCATTATGGGCGAGGTCAAGTATGTGGTCAACCTCAACACCGGCGTCACCGTCAAAGCGGTGAATGTCTGCGTGGATTCCGTCACCGTGTGACGCGCCCGGAAGGAGAACAGACATGACAGAAAAGATCAGCGGCGGCGCCTTCAAGCAGATGGTCGCCTTCGGCGCCGCCTGCATCACCGCGCAGAAACAGGCCATCAACGACCTGAACGTATTTCCGGTGCCCGACGGCGACACCGGCACCAATATGTCCCTGACCATCCAGACGGCGGTGAACGAGCTCCGCAAGGCCGATCCCGCCACCGTGGACGAGGCCGCCAAGCTGACGGCCTCCGGCCTGCTCCGGGGTGCCCGGGGCAACTCCGGCGTCATTTTGTCCCTGCTGTTCCGCGGCATGAGCAAGGTCCTCAAGGGACACGACACCGCCGACGGCGCCCTGCTGGCCGAGGCCATGCAGGAGGGCGTTTCCACTGCCTACGGCGCGGTGATGAAGCCCGCCGAGGGCACGGTCCTCACCGTCTCCCGCCTGGCCGCCCAGCGTGCGCTGGAGGCCGCCGGCGAGAAAAACGACGCCGAGTTCGTACTGGACGAGGCCATCAAGACCGGCTATACCACCCTGGCGGAGACCATCGAGATGAACCCCGTGCTGAAAAAGGCCGGCGTGGTGGACGCCGGCGGCAAGGGCTACCTCATCATTCTGGAGGGTATGCTCCGCGCCCTGCGGGGCGAGCCCGTGCCTGAGGTGGCCGATACTGCCGAGGAGAAGGCGGACTTCGCCGCCATCGGCGACGAGGACATTACCTTCGCCTTCGACACCGTGTTCATCGTCCGCAAGACCTCCGACAAGCCCCTGGACGGCCTGCGTGCCTATCTGGGCAGCATCGGCGACAGCCTGGTCATTGGCGAGGATGACGAGGCCTTCAAGGTCCACGTCCACACCGACACCCCCGGCGATGCCCTGAACGAGGCCCAGAAATACGGCACGCTGGAGCTGGCCAAGATCGAGAATATGCGTACCCAGGCCGCCGACCTGGCCGCCGGCAAGAAGGCCCAGTCCACCGACGATCTGGACGCCGTCGAGGCCGAGCTGGAGCGCGGCGAGGCTGCTGTGGCCGCGCCGGAAAAGCGCTACGGCTTCCTGGCCGTCTGCGCCGGCGAGGGCCTCGAGGCCGTGTTCCGCGACCTGACCGTGGACCGTATCGTCTCCGGCGGGCAGACCATGAACCCCTCCACCGAGGCCATCCTGCAGGAGGTCAACCGCACCCCCAGCGAGATCGTGTTCATCCTGCCCAACAATAAGAACATCATCATGGCCGCCCAGCAGTGCGTGGGCCTGACGGAAAAGCAGGTCATCGTGGTGCCCACCGCCACCGTGCCCCAGGGCATCTCCGCCATGATGGCCGTGGACCCGGACAACGACGATCCCCAGGCCATCCTGGCCGCCATGACCGAGGCCGCCGCCAACGTCACCACCGCCCAGATCACCTATGCCGCCCGCAACTCCGACTTCGACGGCTTCGCCATCAACGAGGGCGACTATCTGGCCCTGTGCGACGGCAAGCTCCTGGGCACCGACCGCAGCCTGGACGTGCTGCTGGATAAGCTGGCTCATGTAGCCGCCGATAAGAACGCCGAGTTCGTCACCGTCTACTCCGGCCAGGGCGTCACCGAGGATGACGCCGCCCGCGCCGCCAAGGTGTTCGAGACGATCTGCCCCGACGCCGAGGTCGCCGCCCTCCCCGGCGGCCAGCCGGTGTACTACTACATCATCGCCATCGAATAACATACAGGGAAGCACCCGCCCGGGTGCTTCCTTTTTTCTCCCCCTGCACCCCGTCAGCCTTCCCCCCGAGGGCGCACCCCCAAAGCCTTCCCCTTGAGGGGTCCGCGGTGTTGAATGACAGGCCGGTGGCCTGTCAGATCCGCGGACCGACCGACCCGCAGGGAGACAGGTTCCCCCGAAGGGGGCGGATGAGGTGTAGCCGCGCAGCGGCATAAAACCCCTCCGCCCCTCCACAATATCCAACAACTCTCCGTATAATTCGTAAAAAAGAACACCCTGTGTATTCACGCAGGGTGTTCTTTTCGATGTATACGCTCAGGCCAGCGTCTCCATCTCCTGGTTGACGCTCTCCTCGCAGCTCCGCATAGCCAGGATGGTTTTTTCCATCAGCTCTTCGATGGTCCAGCCCAGGCGCTCCGCACCGGTGTTGATCACATCCCGGGAGCAGCCGGCGGCGAACTTCTTGTCCTTATACTTCTTCTTCAGGCTGCTGACCTCCATGTCCATCACACTCTTGCTGGGGCGCATACGGGCGGCCGCGCCGATCAGGCCCGTCAGCTCGTCGGCGGCAAACAGCACCTTCTCCATCTCGTGGGTGGGCTCCACATCGCAGCACAGGCCGTAGCCATGGGAACAGACGGCGTGGATGAACTCCTCGGAGCACCCCGCCTTCTTCAGCAGTTCCGGTGCCTTCCGGCAGTGCTGCTCCGGCCACATCTCAAAGTCGATGTCGTGCAGCAGGCCCACCGTGGCCCAGAAATCCGCGTCCTCGCCATAGCCCAGCTCATTGGCGTACCAGCGCATAACGCCCTCCACCGTCAAACCGTGGAGAATGTGGAACGGCTCCTTGTTGTACGTTTTCAGCGCCGCCAGCGCCGCCTCGCGGGAGATACATTCTTTCATGGGTAAAGCCTCCTTTGTATACCAGAGACGGGCGCCGCCCGCCCCCTTGATGCTCTTCCGGAATTTGGCGCGCCCGGTGCGGCGCGCCCCTTTTCCTATTTGCCTACCATTTTAGCAGGTTATTCTCCGTTGTCAAGGCTTTTTCCAACAAGTTTGCCAGCCGTTTTCCCCGTTCCGCCGCGCGATCCGCCTCCGCCGCCAGCAGCTGCCGCAGGCAGCCGTCCTCCATGCGCGCCGCCAGCTCGGCGCAGCCCCGCTGCACCACCGCCTCGCCCACATACACCCGCCGCAGGGCCGCCAGCCACGTCTCCCGTACCCCCGCCGCCGGCGCGGGCGGCTGCCGCCACCGGCCCGTATGCAGAAAATATGCCGCCAGCAGGGCCCGCACCGCCCGCTGCTCCTCCCGGGCCAGCTGTTCCAGCGCCTGCCGGCTCTGCCGGGGCGCACGGACGGCACACCGGCGGCAGCAGGCATACAACGCCGCGCCCTCGGCGATCAGCCCGCCCAGCATCGCCTCGCTGTCCGTCTCCCGCCGCGGCAGCGGGCAGCAGGCCCCCGCGGGACACGGTGCCGCGTCATAGGCCGGCAGCGCCGGCCCCACCCTCTGCCACACCGCCGCCGCGGCGGCGGTATCGTATACCAACGGTGATGGCTCCATACTGAACGCCTCCTTTTCTGTCTATACTATGTGGTGCCGCGGCCCGATGTGCGCCATGGGCGGAAACATATTGCATTTCCTGCCGAAATCTGTTACACTGACATGGTTACGGAACCTGCCCACCACTTTGCTGGTGTGAACAGCCACAATACAAACGTTCAGAGAAGGGAGAACCATCCCATGCTGGAATTGCAGAATATCTGCTACCGGGTGTCCACCCCCGAGGGGGAGCAGGACATCCTGAAAAACGTATCCATTACCATCCCCGACCATAAGCTGGTCGTCTTCACCGGCCCCAACGGCGGCGGCAAGACCACCCTGGCCAAGGTCATCATGGGCCTGGTGCAGCCCACCTCCGGCCGCGTGCTGTACAACGGCGAGGACGTGACGGACCTGTCCATCACCGAGCGCGCCAAGCGCGGCATCAGCTACGGCTTCCAGCAGCCGCCCCGCTTCAAGGGCATCACCGTCCATGACCTGCTGCTTCTGGCGGCGGGCGAGGACAAGCTCAGCAAGGACAAGTGCTGCGCCTATCTTACCAAGGTTGGCCTCTGCGCCAACGACTACCTGGACCGCGAGGTGGACGTGTCTCTGTCCGGCGGCGAGGTCAAGCGCATCGAGATCGCCACCATCCTGGCCCGCCGCGGCCAGCTGATGATCTTCGATGAGCCGGAGGCCGGCATCGACCTGTGGTCCTTCGCCCGGCTGACCGAGACCTTCGAGCAGATCCACCGGGAGGGCGCGGCCACCATGGTCATCATCTCCCATCAGGAGCGCATTATCAAGCTGGCCGACGAGATCGTCGTCATCGCCGGCGGCCAGATCGCACACCGCGGCACCACGGAGGAGATCTTCCCCCTGATCCTGGCCGACACGCTGGGCAGCTGTCCCGTACTGGAGAGAAAGGAGGGCGCGCAATGATCACCGATATCGACGCCGCTTTGCTGGAAAAGATCGCCGATCTGACCGGCAAGCCCGTGGGCGCCTTCAATATCCGCAAGGACTCCGGCTGCGAGGCCCGTCAGTCCACCGAGCACATTGCTATCGATCCCCGCAGCGACGGAAAGTCCGGCATTGACATCCGCATCAAGCCCGGCACCAAGGGTGAGAAATGCTACATCCCCGTCATCATCAGCCACAGCGGCCTCAGTGAGCTGGTCTATAACGACTTCTACGTGGGCGACGACTGCGACGTGGACATTATCGCCGGCTGCGGCATCCACAACTCCGGCTGTGACGAAAGCCGCCACGACGGCATCCACACCTTCCACATCGGCAAAAATTCCAAGGTCCGCTATGTGGAAAAGCACTTCGGCGAGAAAGACCCCGGCCAGACCGGCGGCAACATCATGAACCCCAAGACCGTGGTCTACCTGGGCGAGAACTCCACCATGCAGATGGAGACGATCCAGATCCGCGGCATCGACTCCACCAAGCGCGAGACGGACTTCTTCTGCGAAGCCGGCAGCGAGGTGGTGGTCACCGAGCGCCTGCTGACCCACGGCGCTCAGGAGGCCGAGAGCGATATGCGTATCGAGCTCAACGGCCACGACGCCCGCGGCCGCGTCATCTCCCGCAGCGTGGCCCAGGACCGTTCCCACCAGATCTTCCACCCGGTGATGGTGGGCAACGCCCAGTGCTTCGGCCACGTTCAGTGCGACAGCATCATCATGGGCGACGCCCGCATCGAGTCCGTCCCGGCCATCACCGCCAACTGTCCCGACGCCCAACTGATCCACGAGGCCGCCATCGGCAAGATCGCCGGCGACCAGCTGCTGAAGCTGGAGACCCTCGGCCTGACCCCCGAGCAGGCGGAGGAGACGATCCTCAAGGGCTTCCTGGCATAACACATATGGCTGCGCCGCCTTTCGTGCGAAAGGCGGCGCACTTTTTTGCGCCCGCCCTTGCGTTTCCACGCAAAAAATGGTATTATATCAAGTTGAGAAACAACTTCCCCGGCCCCCTGCGCCGGACAGAAATACAAAGGAGGCTCACCTTATGAAGCTGGGTATCGTCGGATTACCAAATGTTGGCAAAAGCACCCTGTTCAACGCCATCACCAACGCCGGGGCAGAGAGCGCCAACTACCCCTTCTGCACCATCGAGCCCAACGTGGGCGTGGTAGCCGTGCCGGACGCGCGGCTGGACAAGCTGGCGGAGATGTACCAGCCGGACAAAAAGACGCCCGCCGTCATCGAGTTCGTGGACATCGCGGGTCTGGTGAAGGGCGCCAGCCAGGGCGCCGGCCTGGGCAACAAGTTCCTGGAGAATATCCGCCGCACGGACGCCATCGTCCATGTGGTCCGCTGCTTTGACGACGAGAACATTATGCATGTGGTGGCCGATGCAAGCCAGAACGTCCCCGTGGACCCCCTGGGCGACATCGAGACCATCGACCTGGAGCTGATCATGGCGGACCTGGAGATGGTCAACCGCCGGGTGGAGAAGGCCACGAAGGCCGCCAAGGGCGACAAGAAGTTCCTCCATGAGGCCGAGGTGTTCAAGGCCCTGGCGGCGCATCTGGACGGCGGCAAGTCCGCCCGCACCTTCGAGTGCGACAAGGACGACCGCGCCATCGTCGAGACGGCGGACCTGCTGAGCCTCAAGCCCATCATCTACGCCGCCAACATGGACGAGGACGGCTTCGCCCACTATGAGGACAACAAGTACTTCCAGTCCGTCCGCGATCTGGCCGCCAGGGAGGGGGCCCAGGTGCTGCCCATCTGCGCCAAGCTGGAGCAGGACATCGCCGAGCTGGATGACCCGGAAGAGCGCGCCATGTTCCTGGCGGACCTGGGCATCGAAAAGTCCGGTCTGGACCGTCTCATCCAGTGCAGCTATGACCTGCTGGGTCTCATCTCCTTCCTGACCTACGGTAAGGACGAGTGCCGCGCCTGGACCATCAAAAAGGGCACCAAGGCTCCCCAGGCCGCCGGCAAGATCCACTCCGACATCGAGCGCGGCTTCATTCGGGCCGAGACCATCAACTTCGACGAGATGATGGCCTGCGGCGGCAGCGTGGCCGCCGCCAAGGAAAAGGGCCTGCTGCGCTCCGAGGGCAAGGAGTATGTGGTCAAGGACGGCGACATGATCTACTTCCGCTTCAACGTATAACGACCTCTGCCTGCCATTGCAGGACCGGCCCCGCCGGTCCTGCTTTTTTCGCGGTTTTCTAAGCAGCTGTATGCCTGCCGCGGTGCGCCGCGGTTTTCTTCTGCGGAAACCCGCTAAAAACCTTAATGGTGTAAAGCGCGAATTGGCGAATTACCTAAAAATATTGTGATTTTTTCTACAAAACACAGACAAAAAAGGCTTGTGAATAAATCGTGAACGCGCTATAATGATGCTGTGATTGTGAAAAGTCTCACGATCCAATTATGAGGAGAGATCAGAAAGGAAAACGGAATTATGGAAAAACGGTATACGCTGCCCGTAGCCATCGCGCTGGTGGTGGGCACTGTCATCGGTTCCGGCGTGTTCTTCAAGGCCGAGGCCGTTCTGACAAAGACCGGCGGTAATTTGTCTGTCGGTATTCTGGCATTCATCATCATGGGCGTTGTCATGATCATCAGCGCCTGCACCTTCGGCGTCGTGGCACAGAGTCACGAGGGCGTGGAGGGTCTGGTGGGCTACGCCAGTGCCTCCTGCGGCAAGTGGTACGGCTACTATGTGGGTTGGTTCATGGCCGTCATCTATTACCCCTCTCTGGTGTCCGTGCTGAGCTGGCTGCCCGCCCGCTACTTCGGCGTGCTCATGGGCTGGGACGACCCTGTGGTCGGTGGCCGCACCATGATGCTGGCCGGTGTTTTCATGGTCGTTACCTACACCATGAACGCTCTGGCTCCCAAGCTGGCCGGTAAGTTCGCCATCGCCACCACCATCATCAAGCTGATCCCCCTGCTGCTGATGGCCGTTGTCGGCACCATCGTGGGTCTGACCAGCGGCATGACCGAGTTCAACTTCTCCAATGTCGTTACCGAGATGCCCTTCACCGAGGGTCTGTTCGGCGCTATCGTCTCCCTGGCCTTTGCCTTTGAGGGCTGGATCTGTGCCACCTCCATCGGCACCGAGCTGAAGGATTCCAAGAAGAACATGCCCCGTGCGCTGCTGATCGGTACGGTGATCGTTGCCATCGTGTACGTGATCTACTATGTCGGCCTGGCCGGCGCCGTGGAGTCTGAGGTCATGATGGCCGGCGGCGAAGCTGGTGCCAAGATCGCCTTCCAGAACATCTTTGGCCAGGTGGGCGGCGCTGCCATCTTCGTGTTCGTTGTGATCTCCTGCTGGGGCACCTGCAACGGCCTGACCATGGCTGTTACCCGCGGCATGTTCGATCTGGCCGTCGAGAGCGACAGCCCCAAGCTGGCCATGTTCAAGAACGTGGACGCCAACACCAACATGGCCAACAACTCCGCTGTGTTCGGCCTGCTGGTCAGTTCCCTGTGGCTGCTGTACTTCTACGGCGGCACCATCATGGAGGGCTTCGGTCCCTTCAAGTTCGACTCCTCCGAGCTGCCCATCATCACCCTGTACGCCATCTACATCCCCATCTACATCGCCCTGATCATGCGCAAGGATCTGTCCGCCTTCCGCGGCAAGGTCATGCCCATCCTGGCCATCCTGTGCTCCCTGTTCATGGTGTTCGCCGCTATCTACTCCCACAAGTGGAACGTGCTGTATTATCTGATCGTGTTCTTCGTCATCGAGGTCATCGGCGCGTTCTTCAAGGGCGGCAGGAAGGCGTAACAAGCGTATAACGCACGTCCATGTGTGTTCCCCTTTTGCATTGGGACGGGCGTCGGCTCTGCCGGCGTCCGTCCCGCCTTTTCCGCAGGCGGCAGCGCGCCCTTCGGCCGCCTCAGCCGCCGCACCGTGGGCCGCGGCGCGGCGCTCCCGAAGGCACAGATCACCCTCCTGGGCGGCATCGGCATCCTGCTGATCCCGGGCAGTATCCTCCTGCCCCACCTGCCGACCCATCTGTCCGGCCAAAAATGTGCCGTACCGCAAAAAAACGACAACTGCATATAGCAATGTGCCTTGCAGTTTGCTATAATGTTTCATTAAGAGCAAGATAAAGTGACCATTAGCGCAACATGAAATAACCTGAATGTAAAGGAACCTGCCACATGAATTTCCCTCTTTGCCCCCGCTTTCAGGCCGTTCTTTTCGACATGGACGGCACACTTTTAGACACTCTATCGGATATGCAGGACGCTGTAAATCATATCCTGCTTGAAAATGGCTGGCCGCAGCGCACCCTCGAGGAAATACGCGCCTTCGTCGGCAACGGCGCCGCGAAGCTCATGGAGCGTGCCATCCCCGAACCCATTGCGCCCCAACGATTTCACGAGATTTTAGTCTCCTACAAGGACTGGTACCAGGCCCATAATTGCGTAAAGACCGCACCGTACCCCGGCATTCCGGAGGTCCTGGCGGAGCTGGAAAAAATGGGTGTGAAGACCGCCGTTGTCTCCAACAAGCCGGACGCCACCACCAAGGCGCTGGCGGAAAAGTTTTTCCCCGGTATGCCGGCCCTCGGCCAGCGGGACGGCGTGGACCCGAAACCATCGCCAGCCCTTGTGGCACAAGCGCTTTCGGCTCTCGGCGTCCGCCCGGAAAATGCCGTGTATGTGGGCGACAGCGAGGTAGATGTGGCCACGGCCCGCAACGCCGGTCTGCCGCTGATCGCCGTCAGCTGGGGCTTCCGCGGCCGTGAAAAACTGGAAATTGCCGGCGCGGAACACATCGCGGACACCGCCCCGCAGCTGCTGAAAATGCTGTGCAGATAGCGCCTTCCGATAAAATTTTTTCTTGACATCTGCAAAAAAGGTGATACAATAACCCCATACTTCAAAAACCGTTGAGTAAGAGGAGTAATCGCACAGGAAACTTTCAGAGAGCCGCGTATCGGTGAAAGCGCGGCAGCGGAACGTGCGGTGAATGGACTTACGAGGGCGGGGAGAAAGCCAGATGGCGAGTAATACCCGACGGCAGCCGCGGCCGTTATCCCGGCGGAACGCATGACAGTGCGTGCAAAGTGGGCGTTTTTACGCCAATGTGGGTGGTACCGCAGGCTTGTATTTTCAGTCTGTCCCATGGATTTTCCATGGGACAGACTTTTTTGTTGTCTCGAAAAAACATTTCTCATACAGAAAGGAATAACGATTATGGGTAAGATCATCCTCACCGGCGACCGCCCCACCGGCCGCCTGCACGTGGGCCACTATGTGGGCTCCCTCCGCAACCGCGTCATCCTGCAGAACAGCGGCAAGTTTGAAAAGCTGTTCTTTATGATCGCCGACGCCCAGGCCCTGACCGACAATTTCGACAACCCCGGTAAGGTGCGGGAGAACATCCTCCAGGTGGCGCTGGACTACATGGCCTGCGGTCTGGACCCCGCCAAGTGCCATATGTTCATCCAGTCCGTGGTGTGTGAGCTGACGGAGCTGACCTTCTACTACATGAACCTGGTGACGCTGGCCCGGCTGGAACGCAACCCCACCGTGAAGGCGGAGATCCAGCTGCGGGGCTTTAACCACAGCATCCCCATGGGCTTCCTGACCTATCCCGTGAGCCAGACGGCGGACATCACCGCCTTCATGGCCGACACCGTGCCCGTAGGCGAGGACCAGCTGCCCATGCTGGAGCAGGCCCGCGAGATCGTCCGCCGCTTCAATGAGCTGTACGGCGAGACGCTGGTGGAGCCCACGGCCCTGCTGCCGGACAACGAGGCCTGCCTGCGTCTGCCCGGCACCGACGGCAAGGCGAAGATGAGCAAATCCCTGGGCAACTGCATCTATCTGGCCGACAAGCCGGAGGACATCCGCACCAAGGTCATGGGTATGTTCACCGACCCCAATCACCTGCAGGTCAGCGACCCCGGCCAGACCGAGGGCAACCCGGTGTTCATGTATCTGGACGCCTTCTGCAATGATGAGCACTTTGCCAAATACCTGCCGGACTACGCCAATCTGGATGAGCTGAAGGCCCACTATCAGCGGGGCGGCCTGGGTGATGTTAAGGTCAAGAAGTTCCTGAACAACGTCCTGCAGGAGACGCTGGAGCCTATCCGTAATCGCCGCGAGGAGCTGGAAAAGGACCCCGGCTATGTGATGGACGTGCTGCGGCAGGGCACCGAGGCGGCGCAGGCCGCCGCGGCCGATACCCTGGCCAAGGTCAAGCACGCCATGCAGATCGACTATTTTGCGTAACACAGCGCACCGCGCTGACCAATACTGAAAGGAGACAAACACCATGAAAGAACTGAAAAACCGCAGCATTCCCTACAAGATCTATCTCTCCGAGGACGAGATGCCCCGGTATTGGTACAATGTGCGCGCCGACATGAAGACGAAGCCCGCTCCCCTGCTGAACCCCGGCACCCTGAAGCCCATGACGGCGGAGGAGATGGGCCACGTGTTCTGCGCCGAGCTGGTAAAGCAGGAGATGGACGACCATACCCCTTATATCCCCATCCCCGAGGACGTGCGGAATTTCTATAAAATGTACCGTCCCTCTCCCCTGGTGCGCGCCTATTGTCTGGAGGAGAAGCTGGGTACCCCGGCGCACATCTACTACAAGTTCGAGGGCAACAACACCTCCGGCAGCCACAAGCTGAACTCCGCCATCGCCCAGGCCTACTACGCCAAGGAGCAGGGGCTCACCGGCGTGACCACGGAGACCGGTGCCGGCCAGTGGGGCACGGCGCTGAGCATGGCCTGCGCCTATCTGGGGCTGGACTGCCATGTGTTTATGGTGAAGTGCTCCTATGAGCAGAAGCCCTTCCGCCGCGAGGTCATGCGGACCTACGGCGCGGACGTGACCCCCTCTCCCTCCCTGACCACCGAGGTAGGCCGCAAGATCCTGGCGGAGTTCCCCGACACCACCGGCTCTCTGGGCTGCGCCATCAGTGAGGCCGTGGAGTGCGCCGCTTCCACGCCCAACACCCGCTATGTGCTGGGCAGTGTGCTCAACCAGGTGCTGCTGCACCAGTCCGTCATCGGTCTGGAGACGAAGGCGGCGCTGGATAAATACGGCATCAAGCCGGACATCATTATCGGCTGCGCCGGCGGCGGCTCCAATCTGGGCGGCCTGATCTCCCCCTTCGTGGGCGAGATGCTCCGCGGCGAGGCAGACTATAAGATCATCGCCGTGGAGCCGGCCTCCTGCCCCAGCCTGACCCGTGGCGTGTTCAAATACGACTTCTGCGACACCGGCAAGATCTGCCCCATGGCCAAGATGTACACCCTGGGCAACGGCTTTATCCCCTCCGCCAACCACGCCGGCGGCCTGCGGTATCACGGCATGAGCAGCATCGTCAGCCAGCTGTACCACGACGGCATGCTGGAGGCCCGCAGCGTGGAGCAGACCGCCGTGTTCGAGGCGGCGGAGCTGTTCGCCCGCTGCGAGGGCATCCTGCCCGCGCCGGAAAGCAGCCACGCCATCCGCGTGGCCATTGACGAGGCGGTGAAGTGCAAGGAGAACAACGAGACCAAGAACATCGTCATCGGCCTGACCGGTACCGGCTACTTCGACATGGTGGCCTACGGCAAGTACAACGATGGTGAGATGCGCGACGTCATCCCCACGGACGAGGACCTGCAGCGGGGCTTCGCCACCATCCCCAGCTTCCCCGGCAACGAGTAAGCACATAGGAATACAGGAAAAAGACCGCCTTTCGGCGGTCTTTTTTATCTGCGGCAGGCGAATTTTCCTCCGGTACTTGACAAACTGCCCGGTTTTGCTATAATAGTCAGGTATCTTGTCCGCGAGCGTGCTGGAATCGGCAGACAGGCAAGCTTGAGGTGCTTGTGTCCGTAAGGTCGTGTGGGTTCAAGTCCCATCGCTCGCACCAAAAAAGAAGAGACACACGTTCGTGTGCCTCTTCTTTTTTGGTGCGGCACTTTTGCTGTGCAAAAGTGCCGCCTGTGGGCGGATGACTGAACGCGAGTGGGGAAACCCGCAAAGGTTTCCCCCTCACACTCCCCCTTCCCTGCGGTATGTGGAAGTACGGACAACAAAACCTGTGGGCAGTCACGGAAAAGCCACCCTAAAGGGTGGCTTTTCTTTTTGGCGCGGGCGATAGGGACAGCGTATTTGACAATGGCGGCAGTTCCCTGTACAATGGCAGAAAATACCGCGAGGGAGGGCTATCATGGAATTCTGGAAGATGAACGGGGCAGGCAATGATTTTATCGTGGTGGACGACCGTCGGAACGCCATCCCCGAGAACAGGTGGCCGGAGATCGTCCGCGTCCTGTGTGAGCGGCATATGTCCATCGGCGCAGACGGCTTCATGGTGGTGAAGCCCCCCACCTGTGGCGGCGACTACAAAATGCTGTTCTTCAACTCCGACGGCTCCATAGGCGAGATGTGCGGCAACGGCGCGCGGTGCATCTGCCGCTACGGCTATGAAAACGGCCTGGCCGGCGAAACACAGCGGGTAGAGACCACCGCCGGTCTTGTGACGGGCTGGCGAATGGGCAAACGGCTATACCGCATACGGCTCAATGATCCCTGCCATCTGCGGCTGGACGGCACAGCGGAGGTGGACGGCATCACCTATGACTGTGCCTATGTGGAGCTGGGCGACCCCGGCATCCCCCACGCGGCGGTACCCATCGCCGGCTTGAGAGACTATGACGCGGCGGCGCTGCTCCGGCTGGGCCGGACCCTGCGGCACTATCCGGATTTCCCCAAGGGCGCCAACGTGAACTTTTATGAGATCATCGGCCCGGACCATGTGTACGAGCGCACCTATGAGCGCGGGGTGGAGGATTTTACCTACGCCTGCGGCACAGGCACCGGCTCCGTGGTGACGGTGCTGACGCTGCTGGGAAAGGTCTCCGGCAAGCATGTACGGGTAGACATGACCGGCGGCACGCTGTATGTGGACGTGGAACGGAACGCGGCCGGCCGCGTCACCGACCTGTATCTGACCGGCCCCACCAATGTGGTCTGCAAGGGCGAGATCACCGACGAAAACCTGGTCCTGTAAAAAAGAGCCGTCCCCCATGGGGACGGCTCTTTTCTTGTATCAGTCCGCCGCGGACAGGTGCAGATGCTCGCCGCGCTGGTCCATGGGGATATACGCCTCGTGGGTGGTGACGGCACGGTAGGCCGGGCGCATGATCCTGTGGCAGGTGACCACCTCCTCAATGCGGTTGGCGCACCAGCCGGCAATACGGGCGGAGGCGAACAGCGGCGTGAACACCTCCTCGGGGATGCCCAGCATGGCATACACCAGGCCGGAGTACATATCCACATTGGCACACATGGGCGTGTCGCTGTGCTTGCGTTCCATGACCATGGGCAGGCCCAGCTCCTCCACCTTCTGCAGCAGGGCGAAGTCGTCGGCGTAGCCCTTCAGCTCCGCCATGCGCTGGGCGTACTTCTTCAGCAGCACGGCGCGGGGATCGGACATGGTATACACCGCGTGGCCCAGGCCGTAGATCTTGCCGGATCGATCGCCCGCCTGGCCGTCCAGCAGCTTGTTCAAGTAGTCCTTGATGGAGCCGTCGTCGTGGGGATCCACATTCTCCTTGATATAGCGGAACATCTCCATGACCTTGGCGTTGGCGCCGCCGTGGAGGGGCCCCTTCAGGGAGCCGACAGCCCCGGCAATGGCGCTGTAGGTGTCCGTGCCGCTGGAGGACATGGCGCGGCAGACGAAGGTAGAGTTGTTGCCGCCGCCGTGCTCCGCGTGGACCATGAGCATCATGTCCAGCAGATGGGCCTCTTCATCGGTGTAGCTCTTGTCCGGGCGCATCATGCGGAGGAAGTTCTCCGCCGTGGACAGCTCCGGCACCGGGAAATGGATATGCAGGGAGTCGCCGTGGAAGTAGTGGCGCTGCACCGCGTAGGCATTGGCCACAATGGACGGGAAATAGCCAACGAGCTTGACGGACTGCAGCAGCATATTGTCGATGGAGGTGTTGTCCGGGTCCGGATCGTAGGAATACAGGCTCAGCACGCTGCGGGCCAGTTCGTTCATGATATTGTGGCTGGGGTGCCGCATGATCATGCCCTCGGTAAAGCCCTCGGGCAGCTTGCGGGCCTGGTTCATGATCTTGTCGAAGTAGGCCAGCTCGCTCTTGGAGGGCAGATAACCCATCAGCAGCAGGTAGGCTACCTCCTCGAAGCCGAAGGTGCCGGCCTTGCGGTGGGCCTCCACGATGTCGGTGAGCTCGATGCCGCGGTAGTACAGCTTGCCGGGGGCGGGAACGCGCTGACCGTCCTGCATCAGATAGCCCTGAACACTGCCCACCTTGGACACACCCACCAAAACGCCCGTGCCATCGTTATTCCGCAGGCCCAGCTTTATATCGCCCCGGTAGTGATCCGGACTGATGGCGTACTGCTCCTGGATGCTGCGGCTCAGAGGATTGGTATACTGTTTTAAAATCGTGGTGTCTTTCTCGGTCATATCGGTTTCTCCTTTCGCCGCAGGGCGGTACGTTGCTTCATGGGTGATTATACGTCCGCCGCTTTCATTTTGCAAGAGCAAAATTTCAAAATTTCAAAATTTTTTATTTTAACGCAAATTTATCCGTCTGTATTCGAGTTTTTTGCAAAACGCAAATTTCAAACTTGCAATTTTCTTGATTTTCCTCTTGCATTTTCCCAGCATCGTGCTATACTGACTACATTATTGCACGGGCCGCCTGTGCCCGACACTCTGATTTCCCGAAAGGGGTGCTATCCTATGATCAAGCTGCACGATCTTCCCGTCCTCTGGACCGGCGGCGCCGTCCGTGAGGCCACACCCGCCATGGCGGCAGCCCGGGAGAAGACCATGGCCTGCCGCATCCTCCGCGCCCACAACACCGGCAGCGGCGACGGCCTGCTGCACCTGACGTTCGACAGTCTCATCTCCCATGATATTACCTATGTGGGCGTGATCCAGACCGCCAAGGCCAGCGGTCTGACGGAGTTCCCGGTGCCCTATGTGCTCACCAACTGTCACAACAGCCTGTGCGCCGTGGGCGGCACCATCAACGCCGACGACCATGCCTTCGGCCTGTCGGCGGCGGTAAAATACGGCGGCGACTATGTGCCCGCCAACCAGGCGGTCATCCACCAGTATGCCCGGGAAATGCTGGCCGGCTGCGGCAAAATGGTTCTTGGTTCCGACAGTCACACCCGCTACGGCGCGCTGGGCACCCTGGGCGTAGGCGAGGGCGGCGGTGAGATCGTCAAGCAGCTGCTGCGTAACACCTACGACCTGGCAGCGCCCCAGGTGATCCTGGTACACGTCACCGGCAGGCCCCGCCACGGCGTGGGCCCCCACGATGTGGCCATCGCCCTGTGCGGCGCGGTGTATAAAAACGGCTTTGTGAAAAACAAGGTGCTGGAGTTCGTGGGGGATGGCATCGGCCGTCTCAGCATGGACTACCGCATCGGCATCGACGTCATGACCACCGAGACGGCCTGCCTGACCTCCATCTGGGAGACGGACGGCGCCGTGCAGGACTATCTGGCGCTGCACGGCCGGGCGGAGGACTTTGCCCCCCTGCATCCGGAGGACGGCGCGTACTATGACGGCCTTATCGAGCTGGACCTGTCCGCCATCGAGCCCATGGCCGCCCTGCCCTTCCACCCCTCCGAGGCGGTGACGCTGCGGGAGCTGATCGCCGACCCCGGCGACATCCTGCGTGAGGTAGAGAAGCGGGCCGCCGACCAGTTCGGCGGCAAGGTGCAGCTGCATCTCACCGACAAGGTAAAAGGCGGCAAGCTCCATGTAGAGCAGGGCGTCATCGCCGGATGCGCCGGCGGCCTGTATGACAACATCGCCGAGGCTGCTGCCATTCTGGACGGCTGCGATGTGGGCAGCGGGAATTTTGACTTCTCCGTGTATCCCCCCTCCGTCCCCGTGGAGCTGGAGCTGGTGGAAAACGGCGTGTCCGCCCGGCTGCTGCGCGCCGGCGCGGTGTGCAAGCCCTGTTTCTGCGGCCCCTGCTTCGGTGCGGGCGATGTGCCCGCCAACGATGCCCTATCCATCCGTCACACCACCCGGAATTTCCCCAACCGGGAGGGCTCCAAGCCCGGCGACGGCCAGCTGTCCGGCGTGATCCTCATGGACGCCCGCTCCATTGCCGCCACCGCGCGGAATCACGGCGTGCTCACCTCTGCGGCGGATGTGGACTACGACGCTCCCTCTCCCGCGGAGCGCCGGTTCGACGCCTCCGTGTACGACAAGCGGGTCTACCGCGGCTTCGGCCACCCCCAGCCGGACGCCCCGCTGCAATACGGTCCCAACATCGCCGAATGGCCCGCCATCCCCGCCCTATCCGATGATCTGCTCCTACAGGTGGCCTCCGTTCTGCGGGATGAGGTCACCACCACAGACGAGCTCATCCCCTCCGGCGAGACGTCCTCCTACCGTTCCAACCCCATGAAGCTGGCGCAGTTCACCCTGTCCCGCCGCGACCCGGACTACGTGCCCCGGGCCAAGGCCGCGGCGGCGCTGGAAAGCGCCCGGGCCGCAGGTGAGGTACCGGCGGCGCTGGCAGATACGCTGCACGCATTGGGTCTGGATACACACAACCTCTCCCGGCTGCACATCGGCTCCGTTATCTTTGCCAACAAGCCCGGCGACGGCTCTGCCCGGGAGCAGGCGGCCTCCTGTCAGCGGGTGCTGGGCGGCAGCGCCAACATCTGCTACGAATTCGCCACCAAGCGCTATCGCTCCAACTGCGTCAACTGGGGCCTGCTGCCTTTTACACTGGCGGCGGACGACAGCTTTGACGGCGCACCCGGCGACTTTATCTACGTCCCGGAGGTGCGGGAGAAGGTGGCCCGGGGCGACGAGGAATTTCCCGCAGTACTGCTGCATGACGGCAGGAAAACGGACCTCCTCCTCTATCTGAAAAACACCAACGCGGAGGAGCGCGAGCTGCTGCTGCGCGGGTGCCTCATCAACTATTACGCGGCAAAGGCGGTGAACTGAATGGAAAAGATCAAAATGCCCGTCCCCATCGCCGAACTGGACGGCGATGAGATGACCCATGTGCTGTGGGGCATGATAAAGGACACACTTATTAAGCCCTTCGTGGACCTGAACACCGAATACTACGACCTGTCCCTGCCCCACCGGGAGGAGACGGCAGATGCCGTCACCGCACAGGCAGCGGAGGCCATCAAGCGCCTGAAGATCGGCGTGAAGTGCGCCACCATCACCCCCAACCTGCAGCGGCAGGAGGAGTACGGCCTGACCCAGCTGTGGAAATCCCCCAACGCCACCATCCGGGCGGCGCTGGACGGCACCGTGTTCCGCGCACCCATCCTGCTGAAGCGGGTCAAGCCTGTGGTGACCTGCTGGGAGAAGCCTGTCACCATCGCCCGCCACGCCTACGGCGACCTGTACAAGGCGGTGGAATACCGTGTCCCCGGTGCAGGCAAAGCCGAGCTGGTGTTCACCGATGAAAGCGGCCGGGAGCTGAGCCGCCAGACGGTATTCGACTTCAAGGGCCCCGGCGTGGTGCAGGCCATGCACAACCGGGACGCCTCCATCCTCTCTTTCGCCCGCTGCTGCTTCACCTACGCCCTGTCCGTGGGGCAGGATGTGTGGTTCGGCGCCAAGGACACCATCTCCAAGGACTATGACCAGACCTTCAAGCTGCTGTTCCAGCAGGTCTATGAAGAGGAATTCAAGGCCGCCTTTGAACAGGCAGGTCTTCACTACCGCTATGCGCTCATCGACGATATCGCGGCCAAGGTCCTCCGCAGCAAGGGCGGCATCGTCTGGGCCTGCAAGAACTACGACGGCGACGTGATGAGCGACCTGGTCGCTGCGGCCTCCGGCTCTTTACCCATGATGACCAGCGTGCTGGTGTCTCCGGACGGCTGCTTCGAGTATGAGGCCGCCCACGGCACCGTCACCGACCACTTCTACCGCTGGCGGAAGGGAGAAAAGGTATCCACCAACCCCCTGGCCACCATGTTCGCCTGGGCCGGCGCCCTGCGGAAGCGGGGTGAGCTGGACGGCAACGCCGACCTGGTGCGCTTTGCCGGCTGCCTGGAGCAGGCGGGGCTGGATATATTCGAGGCCGGCCACTTTACCGAGGATCTGACCATGCTGTGCGACCCGTCGGAATACACCGACAAGCCGGACAACGACACGCTGCTGGGCCTGATCCGCGCGCGGCTGGAAGCGCTGCTGACAGAGTAACATGACTGTGCCGCGGACATGACGTCCGCGGCACTTTTCCCTACGGTCATATTGACATATCCCCTACACATCTGTATAATAAAACATAACCAAAAATACAGGGAGGTTCTATCACAGGATGGACACAGCCGGCAGCGACTCTTGCCCTGAACGAGATCAGAACAACAGAGAATGACGTGAGACATGACCTGTGCGCGAGGCACACAGGCCGTGTCTTTTGCGCTTTTTACATCGCGCAAAAAGCGAGAGGAGGCGCTCCGCAAAAGCAGCGGAGCCCGGGAAAGGAGACAGAATTTGGATACCTCAATAGGTTGGTTATTGCTTTTACAGGTGGTGCTTATCGCCCTGAACGCCGTGTTCGCCTGCGCGGAGATCGCCGTACTTTCGGTGAATGAGGTGAAGCTGAGCAAAATGGTGTCGGAGGGCAGCCGGAAGGCCAAGCGGCTCAGCCGGCTGACGGCCCAGCCGGCCAGGTTCCTGGCCACTATTCAAGTGGCCATCACCCTGGCGGGCTTTCTGGGCAGCGCCTTCGCGGCGGAGAATTTCTCCGACCCGCTGGTGGACTGGCTGGTGGGGCTGGGCGTAACGATTCCCCCCGCCACGCTGAACACCCTCGCCGTGATCCTGATCACGCTGATCCTGTCCTTCTTCACGCTGGTGTTCGGCGAGCTGGTTCCCAAGCGGATCGCCATGAAGCAGTCGGAGAAGGTAGCGCTGAACATCTCCGGGCTCATCACTGTCATCTCCAAGCTGTTCGCGCCCATCGTGTGGCTGCTGAGCGCGTCTACCAACGGCATACTGCGGCTGCTGGGCATTGATCCCAACGAGGCCGAGGAGCAGGTGGGCGAGGAGGACATCCGCATGATGGTGGACGCCAGCAGCGAGCACGGCGGCATCGACCATGAGGAAAAGGAGTTCATCCAGAACGTCTTTGAGTTTGACGACCTGACCGCCGAAGAGATCGCCACCCACCGCACGGATGTGGATCTGCTGTGGCTGGACGACACCATGGACGATTGGGCCGAGACCATCCACAACACGCGGCACACCCGCTACCCCGTGTGCGAGGACAGTGCGGACAATGTGGTGGGCATTCTGAACGCCAAGGAGTACTTCCGTCTGGCGGATAAGAGCCGGGAGAGCGTAATGGCCGGCGCCGTCCGCACGCCGTACTTCGTGCCGGAGACCATTAAGGCCGACGCCCTGTTCCGCAACATGAAGCGTACCGGCAACCCGCTGGCCGTGGTGCTGGACGAGTACGGCGGCATGGTGGGCATCGTGACGCTGAACGACCTGGTTGAGGAGCTGGTGGGCGACCTGGGCAGCGACGACAGCAACATCCCGGACGATGATGAGCCCCGCATCGAAAAGCGGGAGGATGGCTCCCTGGCCATCACCGGCAACGTAGAGCTGGACGATCTGGAGGACGCACTTGGCATCGAGCTGGACCAGGAGGAGCATGACACCCTGACCGGCCTGGTGTTCGACGCGCTGGGCATGATACCCGACGACGGCCCGCAGGACATTACGCTGGAGGCTGAGGGGATGCGGATCCATGTGACCTCCATTCTGGACCATCAGGTGAATGCGGCGGAGGTAACGCTGCTGCCTCAAACAGAGGACGCGGACGAGGCGAAAGAATAAAAAAGCAAAAAGGAGCACCCGGCCGGGTGCTCCTTTTTTATCACAGCTTACTCGCCCATATCACATGATCGCGGTCAGTTGGCCTTGTGCTCCTGCTTGTGCTCCTGCTTGGGCTCCTGCTTGGCCGGGCCGGAGAACGCCTTGATCTCCACGCCGCCGCGGATGACCGCGCCCTTGACCACCGCCAGAGTGCCCGTCACCAGGCCGCCGCTGATCTGCGCCTTCTCCTCCAGGGTAGTGCCGCCGGTGATCTCCAGATCGCCGTTGACCTTACCGGCGCACAGCAGCTCCTTGGCGTTGATGTTACCCGTCACCTGAGAATCCTCGCTGACGGTAACGGTGCCCGTGACCTTTACATCACCGGTCAGCGTACAGCCGATGAGGTTCAGGCTGCCGGCGGTGATATTGCTCTGGATGACCGAGCGCAGCGTCACCGTGCCGGTGGTAATGACCTCGCCCTTGAATGCCCCGGCGATCTCCACATCGCCGTCAGAGCGCAGTGTGCCCTCCAGCGAAGTGCCCGCGGCCAGATAGCTGGCGGCCTTGGCCTTCACCACAGGCTGTGCCGGTGCCTGCACCGGCGCGATCTTCACAGGCTCCGGCTTTGCGACAGGCTTTTTTCCGCCGGCGGCCAGCACCTTGTCATCCTCGCTGCCCACGCCGAACAGTTCAAACATCGTCCGTTTCATTTCATCGCGCATAGCAATACCCTCCCAATGGTTTTTGTTGCTTCTCTTTCCTGCTCATCTATATATGTACCCGGCCGGGGACCTTCGCGGCCTCCTCATAGTGGAAGCCCATCAGCCGCCCGGGAATATAGATCCATGGCCGATGCAGTGTCTCGTTATAGTTGCCGGCGGCCTGCCGGTAAATGCTCTCGCTGCGCCGCAGGACCTCCGTCACATCAGCATTGCCCGCAGCCTCTGCCGCCCGCTTTTCAAAAGCGGCCAGCTGGCACCGGGCGCTCTCTACCATGCTCCGGTGCTGACGCAGCAGACGGCGGACCTCCCAGAACCACAGGGCGACAAGCGCTGAAGTGCTGGCGATCGCCACGAGCCAGATGACCCATTTCATACGCAAACGCCCCCTTCCGCAGGGCACAGCGACCCCTGCTGTGGATATCGTAACAGATACGGGAAGGATTGCGTCCGCGTATGCCGCGAAATGCACATACACGTCCGCGAAATGTAAAATTTGCGGTGACAATTCCATTTTCTTATGATAAAATAAAGCCGCGTGAAGCACAAGAAAAGCACAAGGAGGCGGCGCCATGTATATCGCAGTATGTGATGATCAGATCGAGGAGCTGGAAAAGCTCACGGCGCTTTTGCAGGCCTGGCAGTCTGACCGGCGCTCCGATGTCCGCTTTCAGACCTTCCGCAGCGGCGGCCAGCTGCTGGACGCTGCCCGCGCCGAGCGCTTCACCCTGTACCTGCTGGACGTGCTGATGCCCGGCATGACCGGCATGGACGCCGCACGGGAGATCCGTTCCTTCGACGCGGCGGCGGACATCATCTTTCTCACCACCTCTCCCGGCTTCGCCTACGAAAGCTACGGCGTCCGGGCGGCGGAGTATCTGCTCAAGCCCATCAATGCCAAGCTGCTCTATCCGGTGCTGGACAAGCTGTATCTGCGGGATCAGAAGCCGCAGGACGGCCTGACCGTCAAATCCAACGGTATGCTGGTGCGTCTGCCCTTTTCCCAGCTGAGCTATGTGGAGGTCAACGGCAAACACCTGTTCTTCAACATGGCCGACGGCACCGTCTATGAGGTGGCGGCCTCCATGCGCGAGTATGAAGGGGCGCTGCTGGCCCGCCCGGAGTTCATGCGGGTCCACCGGTCCTACATCGTCAATATGCTCCAGGCCGAAAAGCTCTCCCCCGCCGGGGTCATCACCTTCAGCGGCCATAACGTGCCCGTGTCCCGCCTGCTGTACGGCCAGCTGCAAAAGGACTATCTGGCCCTGCTGTTTTCCGGGAGGGACGCATAATATGTTTGATTTATCTATGCAGTCCGCGCTGGATATATTCTGCTATGTGCTGGTGCTGATCTATGGACTGGCGCTCAGCGCGGATATCTCCACCGGCGGCCATGTCTCCCGACAGCAGAAGTACCTGCTGACGCTGCTGTGCCTGCTGTTCCTGCTGGTACAGGGACTTGGGCTGGTGCTTTTGGGCGAACGAACGGTAAAGCAGCTCTACCCGCTGGTCATCCATGTGCCGTTGGTGCTTATTCTGATCCTGTTTATGAAAAAATCGGTGGGCGTAGCCATTGTCAGCACCTGCACCGCGTATCTGTGCTGCCAGCCGCCCCGCTGGGGACGCATCGCCGTGGAGGCGCTGACGCAGAGCACGCTGGCCGCCGAGCTGGTCTATATCCTGCTGATGCCGGTGATGTATTATCTCCTGCGCCGCTTTTTCGTGGCCGCGGCCTATAACACCATGACCTCCTCAACGGCGGCGCTGCTGCTGTTCGGCAGCCTGCCCGTCACCTATTATATTTTCGACTATGCCACCACGATCTACTCCGATGCACTCTATTCCGGCATTCAGGCGCTGAATGAATTTCTGCCCACAGTGCTGATAACATTCTATGTACTGTTTCTGCCCGCCTTTCACCTGCAGTCACAGCGGCGCGCCGACGCGGAGATGCAGCGCTCCATGCTGGAGGCGGAGCTGGAGCAGTCCCAGTCTGAGATGGACTCCCTTCACCGGCTGGAGACCCAGACCGCCGTCTATCAGCACGATATGCGCCACCACCTGAATATGCTGGACGGTCTGCTGTCCGCGGGACGGCCGGACGAGGCGACAGCGTATATCAAAAATGTCCAGGCGGATATCGAGGCCATCACGCCCCGCCGCTTCTGCGAAAACCATCTGGTGAACCTGCTGTGCTCCTCCTTCACCGACAAAGCCCAGCGGCAGGGCACCGTGCTGACCGTGGATGCCTCACTGCCCAACGATGTAGCCATTTCGGACACGGAGCTGTGCTCCCTGCTGAGCAACGGTCTGGAAAACGCCCTGCACGCCGTGGCGGACCTGCCCGCCGAGCGGAAGCAGATCTCCCTGTACTGCGGTGTGCGGCAGAACAAGCTTCTCATCGAGATACGCAATCCCTGCGCCGGACCGATAGCCATGCGGGACGGCCTGCCTATCAGTGACCGGGAAGGGCACGGCTACGGATGCCGCAGCATCCAGGCCATCGCCCAGCGCAACGGCGGGCTGTGCGTGTTCTCTGCCCGGCAGGGCCAGTTTCTGCTGCAGATCATGCTTCCGGTGCTGGAGACGTAAGAAAGCTTTTGTTTGAAGGAGCCGCCTTGGGCGGCTTCTTTCTTTTTATTCGATATTCTCGATATACTATCACGCCTTGGACAAAATGCGGCGGTTCTCACCTTGTTTTTCCGTCGTTCCCGTGCTATAATTTCTGCAAATACCAGAGATAAGCCCGGCCGGGCGCAAAGGAGAGATACACTATGGCGACATTTACCGTGAACGGCAAGTCCGTCACTGTGGAAAAGAACCAGAAGCTCATCCGCTTTCTGCGGGACGAGCTGCACCTGACCTCCGTAAAGGACGGATGCAGCGAGGGTGCCTGCGGCACCTGCCACGTCCTCATCGACGGCAAGCCCACCAAGGCCTGCATCCCCCAGAC